>Ga0247820_10000238_pt1 | contig 28247 bp, 20 predicted proteins | sample 13C_Glucose_Day1_2_FD_192480 | JGI IMG/M metagenome (GOLD analysis project Ga0247820, IMG submission 192480) | Soil microbial communities from agricultural site in Penn Yan, New York, United States - 13C_Glucose_Day14 | ecosystem: Environmental > Terrestrial > Soil > Agricultural land | place...
CCCCCCGACTCCCCCGTGCGGGAGGGCGGGCGCTCGGCGTTGCCGGACCCCGACGCCCGGCGCGCCGGGGAGAACCGCTGGTCAGAAGCCGCCGCCGAAGTCCCCGCCACCGCCGAAGTCCCCGCCTCCGAAGCCTCCGCCGAAATCGCCGCCGAAGTCGCCGCCGTTGAAGTCCGCGCCGGAGACGTCGCCGCCCTGGTAGCCGCCGAAGTCGCCGTAGCCGGCGCCGTAGTCGGCCGCGTAGGCGGGTCCGGCCATCATGCCGCCGAGCATGGTGCCGACCAGCAGGCCGGGCAGCAGACCGCCGCCGAAGTAGCCGCCGGCCCAGGGCCCGTAGGCGGGCCCGGCGTCCCAGTAGGGGCGGCGCCCGTACTCCGTGTCGACCTCGCGGACGGCGGGATCGCGGCCGTCGGCCAGTCGGGCGCGGTCCGCCGCGCACACCGGTACCTCACGCTCGGCACCGCCCGGGGGCGTCCAGACGGCGTCGGCCACCGAGGGGCCGTGCCGGGGGTCGAAGAAGCAGGGCGGACGGCGCTCCGGCACCGGCCGTCCCTCCCGGCGGGCGGCGAGGGAGGCGAGGGCGAAGCGGCCGTCCTCCACGGACTCGGTGACGGCCCGGACGTCCTCCGGTTTGCGCGCCGCGGCCATGAACGACTTGGACTGCTCGTAGGCGTCCAGGGCGTGCTCGTAGTCCGCCCGCATCGCGTCGTCCGCGCCGGGCTCGCCGGGGTGGAAGTCGAGGCGGTCGAGTTCCTCGCCGAACGCGGTGATGTCCTCGTCGACCACCACGCGCAGCTTCTCCAGCGCGACCCGCCGCTCCTCCTCGTGGCGCCGCCGGTTGCGCCGGACCAGGGCGTACCCGCCCGCACCGCCGGCCACCAGCACCGCCCCGACGGTGATCAGCCCGCCGACGGGGACACCGGAGGACGCGCCGTCGCTCCAGGAGCCGGGCGCGGTGCCGCCGGTGTTGCGCAGCGCGCTGTCCACGAAGTCGTTCAGCTGGGCCTTGGCGTCGCCGGCGCCCTGCACGGACGTGACCAGGTTCCGCACGCCCTGCCGGCTCAGCACGCTGCTGTCGGCGCGCGCGTCGAACCGGTCGCCCAGGCGGATGCCGTAGAGGCCGGTGACACCGGTCTCGGTGCGCAGGTTCTGGAAGAGGTTCCGAGTGGGATAGTCCGCCGGGAGGACCGTCACGAAGACCGGTTTGTCCGCTGCCTCGATCTTGTCGGCGAGGGCCTGGGCGTCGGACTTCGCCAGGATGTCCTGGGCCCCGGGATCGACGTAGACGGGACTCTCCCGCAGTTGGCGGGCGACCTCCGAGACGTCCGTGGCCGCCTGCGCCCCGGGCGCACCGGCCGTCAGGACCGCCAGCGCGGCGGCCACCGGCACGATCAGCAGGCGTACGAAAGTACGCGTCCTCGCGACCTTCATATCTTCGAAGCTACCCGACCCGGGCCGGAAACGGGCACCGGGAGCGGCGGGGGGCGCCCGGCGCCGCCCCCCGCCGGAACCGCGGGATGCCGTCCCTACGCCGCGGGCTCCACGCCGGCCCGCAGCAGACCGTAGGCGTAGGCGTCCTCGAGCGCCTGCCAGGACGCGGCGATGACGTTCTCCGCGACGCCCACCGTCGACCACTCCCCCGCGCCGTCGGAGGTGGAGATCAGGACCCGGGTGGTGGAGTGGGTGCCGTGCTTGCCCTCGAGGATGCGGACCTTGTAGTCGACCAGCTCCAGCTTGGCGAGCTGCGGGTAGATCTTCTCCAGGGCCACGCGCAGGGCGCGGTCCAGGGCGTTGACCGGGCCGTTGCCCTCCGCGGTGGCGACGATGCGCTCGCCCTTGGCCCACAGCTTCACCGTCGCCTCGTTGGCGTGGGTGCCGTCGGGGCGGTCCTCGGCGATCGCGCGCCAGGACTCGACGTCGAAGTACTTCAGCGCCCTGCCCTCGGCCTCGGCGCGGAGCAGCAGTTCGAAGGACGCGTCGGCCGCCTCGTACGTGTAGCCCTCGAGCTCGCGCTCCTTGACCCGCTCGACCACCCGGCCGACCAGTTCGCGGTCGCCGCCGAGGTCGATGCCGAGCTCCTTGCCCTTGAGCTCGATGGAGGCGCGTCCGGCCATGTCGGAGACGAGCATCCGCATGGTGTTGCCGACCTGCTCGGGGTCGATGTGCTGGTACAGGTCCGGGTCGACCTTGATCGCGGAGGCGTGCAGTCCGGCCTTGTGCGCGAAGGCGGAGACGCCGACGTAGGGCTGGTGCGTGGACGGGGTGAGGTTGACGACCTCGGCGATGGCGTGCGAGATGCGGGTCATCTCGCGCAGCCGGCCCTCGGGCAGGACCTGCTTGCCGTACTTCAGCTCCAGGGCGGCCACCACCGGGAACAGGTTGGCGTTGCCGACCCGCTCGCCGTAGCCGTTGGCGGTGCACTGGACGTGGGTGGCGCCCGCGTCGACGGCGGCGAGGGTGTTGGCGACCGCGCAGCCGGTGTCGTCCTGGGCGTGGATGCCGAGCCGGGCGCCGGTGTCGGCGAGCACGGTGGCGACCACGGCCTGGATCTGCGCGGGGAGCATGCCGCCGTTGGTGTCGCACAGTACGACGACGTCGGCGCCGGCCCCGGAGGCGGCGCGGACGACGGCCTTCGCGTACTCGGCGTTGGCGCGGTAGCCGTCGAAGAAGTGCTCGCAGTCGACGAAGACCCGGCGGCCCCGCCCCTTCAGGAAGGAGACCGTGTCGCGGACCATCTCCAGGTTCTCGTCGAGGGTGGTGCGCAGGGCGAGCTCGACATGGCGGTCGTGGGACTTCGCGACCAGCGTGATCACCTGCGCCCCGGAGTCGAGGAGCGCCCTGACCTGGGGGTCCTGGTCCGCGGTGGTGCCGGCGCGGCGGGTGGCGCCGAAGGCGACCAACTGGGCGTGCCGGAAGTCGATCTCCTGCTGGGCGCGGGCGAAGAACTCGGTGTCCCGCGGGTTCGCGCCGGGCCAGCCGCCCTCGATGAAGCCCACGCCGAACTCGTCCAGGTGCCGTGCGATGGCGAGCTTGTCGGCGACGGTGAGGTTGATGCCCTCACGCTGCGCGCCGTCGCGCAGGGTGGTGTCGAAGACGTGGAACGAGTCGTCGGGCTCGCTGGTTGCGGTCATGGTCTGAAGGCTCCTGAGTTGATCTCGGTCTACCGGAATGACCGGTTCCACCGTTCTCCCATGGTCCCTCACGCCCGTCCCCCGGCTGCGGTTGGGCCAGGAAACAGAAAAACCTCTCGCGGGTGCGAGAGGTCTGCGCGCGGGTCGAGGACGACGGTGTCCGCCCGTACGGTGTCGTACGTGCGGTCACTGCGGACCGGCGCGCCTGCTGCCAATAATCGTGGCGAACGAGAGCACGGAGGAAGTCTGGCACAGGCCGCCCCCGCGCTCACGATCCGTCTCAGGATGCGGGCGGCGGGTGTCCGGCGCGGACGGCGTACGCGGGGGCCGCCGCGCCGGAGTGCGCCGGTCAGCCCAGCGGGTGCATCCAGCCGTGCTTGTCCTCGGCCTTGCCGCGCTGGATGTCGAGGAGGGCCTGGCGCAGCCGGACGGTGACCTCGCCGGGCTCGCCGCCGCCCTGCTGCCACTCGCCGCCGGCCCGCTTCACCGTGCCGACCGGGGTGATGACCGCGGCCGTGCCGCAGGCGAAGACCTCGGTGAGGCTGCCGTTCTCCGAGTCGCGCTGCCACTGCTCGACGGAGACGCGCTCCTCCACGGCCTCGTAGCCGAGGTCGCGGGCGACGCCCAGCAGGGAGTCACGGGTGACGCCCTCCAGGATGGAGCCGCTGAGGGCAGGCGTGACGATCTTGTCGCCGTAGACGAAGTACAGATTCATGCCGCCCAGTTCCTCGACCCACTGGTGCTCGACGGCGTCGAGGTAGCAGACCTGGTCGCAGCCCATGGCGGCGGCCTCGGCCTGGGCGAGCAGGGAGGCCGCGTAGTTGCCGCCGGTCTTGGCGTCGCCCATGCCGCCGGGGACGGCGCGGACGCGGTCCTCGGAGACCCAGATGGAGACCGGCTTCACTCCGCCGGGGAAGTAGGCGCCGGCCGGGGAGGCGATGACCAGGAACAGGTACTCGTTGGCGGGCTTCACGCCCAGCCCCACCTCGGTCGCGATCATGAAGGGGCGCAGGTAGAGGGACTCCTCGCCGCCGTGCGCCGGCACCCACGCCTTGTCCTGGGCGACCAGGACGTCGCACGCCTCGATGAAGGTCTCGACCGGCAGCTCGGGCATCGCCAGGCGCTTGGCGGAGCGCTGGAAGCGCTCGGCGTTCTTCTCGGGACGGAAGGTGGCGACGGACCCGTCGGGCCGGCGGTAGGCCTTCAGGCCCTCGAAGATCTCCTGCGCGTAGTGCAGGACGGTGGTCGCCGGGTCGAGGGAGATCGGCGCGTACGGGACGAGCTGGCCGTCGTGCCAGCCGCGGCCCTCGGTCCACTTGATCGTCACCATGTGGTCGGTGAAGTGGCGGCCGAACCCGGGGTTGGCCAGGATCGCCTCCCGCTCCGCCTGCGGGAGCGGGTGGGCGGAGGGCTTGAGCTCGATCGTGGGCGTCGTCATGAGTGGTTGTCCTTCACCGGTTGTAGTGACGGGCCGCGCACACGCCCGTACGGCCGGTGGCCAGTACCAGGATGTCCGAGCATTCCCTCATTCCGCGGCTCCGCGTTCGATTATCGCCCGGAGGCGACGGCGGACGAAACAGGGTGATTGCGGCCCGGTGGTCGATGGTGGCACCCGGCGGGGACATGAGGAAGCCGCCGGGCGCTGAAGCGACCCGGCGGCTGTTCTCTTGAAGAGGAGGCGCCGGGTCAGCCGGCTACTCGTGCGGCGAGCGCGTCGCCGATCTCCGAGGTGCTGCGGGCGGGCAGTCCGCCACGCTCCGCGAGGTCGGCGGAGACGGCGTCCTCGATGCGGGCCGCCTCGGCGTCGTGGCCGAGGTGGCGCAGCAGGAGGGCGACGGACAGCACGGTGGCGCTGGGGTCGGCCTTGCCCTGGCCCGCGATGTCCGGGGCCGAGCCGTGCACCGGCTCGAACATGGACGGGAACTCGCGGCCCGGGTTGATGTTGCCGGAGGCCGCGACGCCGATGCCGCCGGAGACGGCCGCGGCGAGGTCGGTGATGATGTCGCCGAAGAGGTTGTCGGTGACGATGACGTCGAAGCGGGCCGGGTCGGTGACGAGGTAGATCGTCGCGGCGTCGACGTGGATGTAGTCGGTGGTGACCTCGGGGTACTCCTCGGCCACCTTGTTGAAGACGTTCGTCCACAGGTGGCCCGCGAAGGTCAGCACGTTGTTCTTGTGGACCAGGGTGAGCTTCTTGCGGGGGCGGGCCTGGGCGCGGGCGAAGGCGTCGCGGACCACGCGCTCGACGCCGAAGGCCGTGTTCACGGAGACCTCCGTGGCGACCTCGTGCGGCGTGCCCTTGCGGATGGTGCCGCCGTTGCCGGTGTACGGGCCCTCGGTGCCCTCGCGGACCACGACGAAGTCGATCTGCGGCTCACCGGCGAGCGGGGTGGCCACGCCGGGCAGCAGCTTGCTCGGCCGCAGGTTGACGTGGTGGTCGAAGGCGAAGCGGAGCTTGAGCAGGAAGCCGCGCTCGAGGACGCCGGAGGGGACCGACGGGTCGCCGATGGCGCCGAGCAGGATGGCGTCGTGCCGCTTCAGCTCGTCGAGGTCGGCGTCGGTGAGGGTCTCACCGGTGGCGTGGTAGCGCCTGGCGCCGAAGTCGTACTCCTTGGTCTCCAGCTTCACATCCTGCGGGAGGACGGCGGAGAGGACCTTCAGGCCTTCGGCCACGACCTCCTGGCCGATGCCGTCACCGGGGATCACTGCGAGATTGAGGCTGCGAGACATGTCGGCACCCTACCCCCCGTCCCACGGGATGACATACGGCGTCCGGCATACGGACGCCGTGGGAGTGTCAGTGGCCGGTGGAGCCGCCGTTGTCCCGGCGGTCGAGGGCGCGCTGGAGCGCCGCGGCGGCGTTCTTGCGGTCGGATTCGGTGGTGCGGGAGGCGTGGCGGACGCGGCGGCGGACGGTCGTCTCGGCCATGGGGCATCGGCTCCTTCGGCATACGCGGAGTGCGGAAAGGGATGTCACGACGCCGGGGGGCGGGGAGCGACGGGCCGCAGGGGTTGCCTGCGCGGGGCCCGGCTCACTACCGCCGTTCGCTTGATCGAGCGATTCGTTCGGCTCCTACAAAGCTAAGGGAGCCGGGCTGGTTCTGTCTGCACAGTTACTCGGACTTCCTACTATCTGAGACGGTGGACCCGGTCACACCGCTCCCGCCTGCGGAAACGCCGGACGGGCCAGGTCGGGGGGTGACCTGGCCCGTCCGGGGTCGGGTGGGCGTCAGCCCATGTGCGGGTAGCCGTAGTCGGTCGGCGGGACCAGCGTCTCCTTGATGGCGCGGGTCAGGGTCCAGCGCATCAGGTTCTGCGGGGCGCCGGCCTTGTCGTTGGTGCCGGAGGCACGGCCGCCGCCGAAGGGCTGCTGGCCGACGACGGCGCCGGTCGACTTGTCGTTGATGTAGAAGTTGCCGGCCGCGTAGCGCAGCTTCTCCATCGTGTACGCCGCCGCCGCGCGGTCGTTGGAGACGACCGAGCCGGTGAGGGCGTAGTCGGACACCGACTCCATCTGGGTCAGCATCTCGTCGTAGTTCTCGTCCTCGTAGACGTGCACGGCGAGGATCGGGCCGAAGTACTCGGTGCGGAAGACCTCGTTCTCCGGGTCGGTGCACTCGATCACCGTCGGGCGGACGAAGTAGCCGACCGAGTCGTCGTAGGAGCCGCCCGCGACGATGGTGCAGGCCGGGTCCTCCTTGGCGCGGTCGATGGCGGCCTTGTTCTTGGCGAAGGACCGCTCGTCGATGACGGCGCCGACGAAGTTCGACAGGTCGGTGACGTCACCCATGGTGATGTAGTCGACCTCGGCGGCGAACTCCTCCTTGAAGCCGTCGTTCCAGATCGACGCCGGGATGTACGCGCGCGAGGTGGCGCTGCACTTCTGGCCCTGGTACTCGAAGGCGCCGCGGGTCAGGGCGGTCTTGAGCACGGCGCGGTCGGCGCTCGGGTGGGCGACGAGGAAGTCCTTGCCGCCGGTCTCGCCGACCAGGCGCGGGTAGGTGCGGTACTTCTCGATGTTGTTGCCGACCGTCTTCCACAGGTGCTGGAAGGTCCTGGTCGAGCCGGTGAAGTGGATGCCGGCCAGGTCCCGGTGCTCCAGGGCGACCTTGGAGACCTCGATGCCGTCGCCGGTGACCAGGTTGATGACGCCCTTGGGCAGACCGGCCTCCTCCAGCAGACGCATCAGCAGCACGGCGGCGTGGGTCTGGGTGGGGGACGGCTTCCAGACCACCACGTTGCCCATGAGGGCCGGCGCGGTGGGCAGGTTGGCTGCGATGGCGCTGAAGTTGAACGGCGTGATCGCGTAGACGAAGCCCTCGAGCGGACGGTGGTCCATGCGGTTCCACACGCCCGGCGAGTTGGCCGGGGGCTGCTCGGCGAGGATGCCGCGCGCGTAGTGGACGTTGAAGCGCCAGAAGTCGACCAGCTCGCAGGGGCTGTCGATCTCGGCCTGCTGGGCGGTCTTGGACTGGCCCAGCATCGTGGAGGCGGCGATGGTCTCGCGCCAGGGGCCGGCCAGCAGCTCGGCGGCGCGCAGGATGATCGCGGCGCGGTCGTCGAAGGACATCGCGCGCCAGGCGGGCGCGGCGGCGAGGGCCGCGTCGATGGCGTCCTGGGCGTCCTGCTGGGTGGCGTTGGCGTAGGTGCCCAGGCGGGCCTTGTGGTTGTGCGGCTGCACGACGTCGAAGCGCTCGCCGCCGCCCATCCGCTTCTCACCGCCGATGGTGCAGGGCAGGTCGACCGGGTTGTCGGCCAGCTCCTTGAGCTTGGCCTCCAGCCGGGCGCGCTCGGGCGTACCGGGGGCGTAGCCGTGCACCGGCTCGTTGACGGGGGTGGGGACCTGGGTCACAGCGTCCATGGGTGGCGTAACTCCTTGTCGTGAGCGGTGTGGTGTCAGCCCTTGGTGATCATGCTGCGGGCGAAGAACCGGAGGTTGGCCGGCTTCTCCGCGAGACGCCGCATGAAGTAGCCGTACCAGTCGGTGCCGTAGGCCGTGTAGACGCGCATGCGGTGGCCCTCGGCGGCCAGTCGCAGGTGCTCGTCGCCGCGGATGCCGTAGAGCATCTGGAACTCGTACTCGTCGAGCTTGCGCCCGGCCGTGCGGGCCAGTTCCTGGGCGATGGAGATCAGGCGCGGGTCGTGGGACCCGATCATCGGGTAGCCCTCGCCCTCCATCAGCGTCCGCAGGATGCGCACATACGCCTTGTCGATCTCGTGCTTCTGCTGGTAGGCGACCTCGGCGGGCTCCTTGTAGGCGCCCTTCACCAACCGTACGCGACTGCCGGCCGCGGCGAGGCGGCGCGCGTCCTCCTCGGTGCGGAAGAGGTAGGCCTGGATGACGCAGCCCGTCTGCGGGAAGTCCTTCCGCAGCTCCTCGTGGATGGCGAACATCGAGTCGAGGGTGGTGTGGTCCTCGGCGTCCAGCGTCACCGTGGTGCCGATCGCGGCCGCCGCCTCGACGACCGGACGGACGTTGGCGAGCGCCAGCTCGTGGCCGCCGGCCAGCGCTTGCCCGAACATGGAGAGCTTCACCGACATCTCGGCGCGGGCGCCGAGCTCCAGCGGCTTCAGGCGGTCGATCAGCTCGAGGTACGCGTCGCGGGCGGCCGCCGCCTGCTCGGGGGTGGTGATGTCCTCGCCGACCACGTCCATGGTCAGCTCCAGGCCGTTGCCGGTGAGCTCCCGGATGATGGGCAGGACCTGGTCGACGGTCTCCCCGGGGATGAACCGGTCGACGACCTGTTTGGTCACCGGGGCCGCCGAGACCAGGCGTCGCATCCGGTCGCTGCGCGACGCGGCGAGAATCACGGGACCCAGCACGGGGCACCTCCACAAGCTGCATGAGGCCGTCACCCGACCATTCGGGTACGACACGGAGAACCACCGTGAAACCTAAGGATGACGCCGATCCTGGGCCATCGACAGCTGTCACGCATCCGTGCCGCAGATCTCAGACAGATGTATGAAGGCTCCGGGACTTTGCGGCAGAATGCCCGGGTGACGTCGGAACACAGGGATGACTACCAGGAACTGGTGGACGAGATCTCGGAGCTGCTCGGCGCTCCGGCGACCCTGGAGAACCGTGATTTCGAGCTGATCGCCTTCGGGGCGTACGACAGCGAGGGCGACCTCGATCCGTCCGTGCTGGACCCGGTACGCACCCGCTCGATCCTGACCCGCCGTTCGACGTCCGCCGTCCGGGCCTGGTTCGAGAGCTTCGGCATCACCCGGGCGACCGGCCCGGTCCGCATCCCGCGCACCCCCGAGGCGGGTGTCCACCGGGGACGGATCTGTCTGCCGGTACGCCACCGGGGTGTCGTCCTCGGCTATGTGTGGCTGCTGGACTACGACCCGGGTCCGTCCGAGCGGCAGCTGGACGCGGCCATGCGGGTGACGGCCCGGATCGGCGCGCTGCTCGCCGACGAGGCCCAGCACGGCGCGGACCTCACCCGGGAGCTGCGGGCGGTGCTGACCGCGGAACGGGACTGGCAGCGGGAGATGGCGGTCGCGGAGCTGCGCACCGCCCTCGGCAACCGCGCCGACGGCCCGCACACGATGGTCTGCGTCGCCCCCTGGCCCTCCGCCGACCCCGACGACGCCCCCACCGTCCGCACGGTGCCGGGGGCTACGGCGCTGTGCACCCTCCCCCGGGGCGCCACGGGCCTCTCCCTCGCCCTGCTGCTGCGACTGCGCTCCCCCGACGTGCTGACCCCGGCGACGGCGGCGGCCTCGCGGCTGCTGGAGCGGGCGGGTTCGAGCCGCCCCGGGGGCCGGGGCGGCCCCGCGGTGGCCGCGGGGATCGCGGCGCCCCGCGCGGGCCTCGCCGAGCTGGGCGCGGCCTGGCGGGAGGCGTCGGCGTCGGCGCGGGCGGCGCTGGCCGAACCCCGGCTGGGACCGGTCGCCCAGTGGGCGTCGATCGGCCCCTTCCGCCTGCTCACCGCACTGCCCCCGGAGGCCGCCCACGACCCGGTCGCCGGCCCGCTGCTCGCCCCCGCGCAGGCGGAACTGGCCCGTACCGCCGAGGTCTATCTGGACCGCGCGGGCCAGGCCGGCCGCACGGCCGCCGAGCTGGGCATCCACCGCCAGACGCTCTACTACCGCCTGTCCCGGATCGAGCAGCTCACCGGCCTCGACCTGGACGACGGCGAGGACCGGCTGCTGCTGCACATGGCGCTCAAGGGCTCGCGTCTGTAGCCGCGGCCTCGACCACCCGGCGCAGTCCGGCGGCGAGCCGCTCGCCGTCGGGCGCGGACGCCGGGTCGAAGGTCCACTGGGCGATGAGGCCGGTCATCAGGGTCACGTAGAACGCGCCGAGGGTGTCCGCGGTCTCGTCGGACACGTCCTCCTCACGGCCGCCCATCAGCAGCGGGACCAGGCCGCGGCCGGCCTCGCGCTGCGCCTTCGCCAGATGGTCGCGCACCTCGGGAAGCCGGTCGCCCAGGGCGAGGACCTCCATGCTGAGGCGCCACACCGTGCCCGGCTCCCGCATGGTGGCGATGATGTTCGACCAGACCCGCTCGAACCGCTCCAGTGAGCCGGGGGCGGCCTCGTCGACGTTCCCGCCCCCTTCGAACGCGCCGCCCATCCCCTCGATCAGCGAGACGTAGGCCTGTGCCAGCAGCGCGTCCTTGGAGCCGTAGTGGTAGCCGATGGACGCCAGATTGGTCCCCGACTCCCTGACGATGTCCCGCGCCGTCGTGCGCACGAAGCCCTTGGCGAGCAGGCAGCGCTTGGCGCCCTCCAGCAGATCCTCACGGTGTCCCATGACGTCACCCTACCCACCCGTCCATACGCTCGTCTTATACAAGCGTTCTAGACGAGCGTATAAGACGTGCGTACAGTCTCCGGCATGACAACGAACCCACCCCGCGCCGGCCGCCGTGAATGGACCGCGCTGAGCGTGCTGATGCTTCCGCTGCTGCTGGTCTCGATGGACGTCTCGGTGCTCTACTTCGCGATCCCCGAGATCAGCGCGGACCTGGAACCGAGCGGCACCCAGCAGCTGTGGATCTTCGACATCTACGGCTTCGTGCTGGCCGGCCTGCTGATGACGATGGGCGCGGTGGGCGACCGCGTCGGCCGCCGGGGGCTGCTCCTCGTCGGCGCGGCCGCCTTCGGCGCCGCCTCGCTGCTGGCGGCCTACGCCCACAGCGCCGAGACCCTGATCGCGGCCCGCGCGGTCCTCGGTGTCGGCGGCGCGACGCTGATGCCGTCGACGATGGCGCTGGTCCGCACGATGTTCACCGACCCCGCCCAGCGGGCCAAGGCGATCGGCCTGTGGTCCGGCGTGATGACGGCCGGGATCGCGCTCGGCTCGGTGATGAGCGGCGTCCTCGTCGAGCACTTCTGGTGGGGCTCGGTCTTCCTGGTCAACCTGCCCGCGATGGCCCTGCTGCTGGTACTCGGCCCGGTACTGCTCCCCGAGTCGAAGAACCCCTCCCCCGGCCGCTTCGACCTGCTGAGCGTCCCGCTGTCGATGGCGGCCGTCCTGCCCGTGGTCTACGGCCTGAAGGAACTGCCCTCCGAGGGCTGGAACGTCCGGTACGTCATGGCGATCACCGTCGGTCTGCTGTTCGCGGCGCTGTTCGTGCACCGGCAGCGCACCACGGCCTCACCGATGATCCCGCCCGCCCTCTTCCGCGGGCACGGCTTCAGCCCGGCGCTCGTCCTCAACACCGTGTCGGCGTTCGGGATGATGGGCTCGGCCTTCTTCACCACCCAGTACCTGCAGTCCGTGCTCGGCAAGAGCGCGCTGGAGGCCGCGCTGTGGAGCCTGCTGCCCTCGGTGCTCATCGGCGCCGCCGCCCCGGCCGCCGCCCTGCTGGTCCAGCGGGGCGCCGAGCGCGCCTACGTGGTGACGGCCGGCTTCGTCATCGCGGCGTGCGGCTACGGACTGCTGGCCCTGGCCGGTACGGACTCGCTGTGGCCGGTGCTGGCCGCGTGCGGGGTGATGGCCTCGGGCATCGTGATCGTGATGTCCCTGCTGACCGACCTGGCGCTGAGCTCGGCGCCGGTCGAGCAGGCGGGCTCGGCGTCCTCCCTGCTGGAGACCGGCACGGAGTTCGGCGGCGCCCTGGGCATGGCCGCCCTCGGCTCCATCGGCACGGCCGTCTACCGCCACCAGATGCCGGACGCGGCGCCCGCGGCGGCCCGGGAGACCCTGGGCGGTGCGCTGACCGTCGCCGCCGAACTGCCGGGGCGCGCGGGAGACGCCCTGGCGACGGCGGCACGGGAGGCGTTCACCAGCGGAATGCAGGGCGCCGCGGTCGCCGGGGCGGTGGTGCTGCTCGGGGCGGGCGGACTGGCCGCGGTGGGCCTGCGGCACATCAGGATCCGTCCGGAGGCGCCCACGGAAAACGCCGGACAGGCTGACGCGCTCAGCCCGTCCGGCGTGTGAGACCGGAGTCCGGGGGCGGCGCCCCCGGCACTCTCAGACCAGGTTGACCGAGCGGGCCGACGTCGCCCCGATCTCCTCGGCGAGCTCACCGATCACCCCGGCGGACACCGTGTCGTCGACCGTCAGCACGGCGAGCGCCTCGCCACCGACGGTGGCACGGGCGACCTGCATGCCGGCGATGTTGATGCCCGCCTCACCGAGGACGCGGCCCACGGTGCCGACGACGCCCGGACGGTCCTCGTAGCGCAGCACGACCATGTGGTCGGCGAGCGCGAGGTCCACGTCGTACTCGCCGATCGCGACGATCTTCTGGACGTGCTTGGGGCCGGCCAGCGTGCCGGAGACCGAGATCTCCTCGCCGCCGGACAGCGTGCCGCGCACCGTGACGACGTTGCGGTGGTCGGCCGACTCCGAGCTGGTGGTCAGCCGGACCTCGACACCGCGCTCCTGGGCGAAGAGCGGGGCGTTCACGTAGGACACCGTCTCGGCGACGACGTCCTCGAACACGCCCTTGAGCGCGGAGAGCTCCAGCACCTTCACGTCGTGCTGGGTGATCTCGCCGTACACCTCGACGTCGAGGCGCACCGCGACCTCGCCGGCGAGCGCGGTGAAGATCCGGCCGAGGCGCTCGGCGAGCGGCAGGCCCGGCTTGACGTCCTCGGCGATGACTCCGCCCTGCACGTTCACCGCGTCCGGGACCAGCTCACCGGCGAGGGCGAGACGGACCGAGCGGGCGACGGCGATACCGGCCTTCTCCTGGGCCTCGTCGGTGGAGGCGCCGAGGTGCGGGGTGCAGACGACCTGGTCGAACTCGAAGAGCGGGGAGTCGGTGCAGGGCTCCTTCGCGTACACGTCGAGCCCGGCGCCGGCGACGCGGCCCTCCTTGAGCGCCGAGTACAGCGCCTCCTCGTCGACGATGCCGCCGCGCGCGGCGTTGATGACGCGCACGCCCGGCTTCACCTTGCGCAGCGCCTCGTCGCCGATCAGACCGAGGGTCTCGGGGGTCTTCGGCAGGTGGACGGTGATGAAGTCGGAGACCTCGAGCAGCTCGTCCAGCGACAGCACCTTGACGCCCATCTGCGCGGCCCGCGCGGGCTGTACATAGGGGTCGTAGGCGACGACCTTCATGCCGAAGGCGGACATGCGCTGCGCGACGAGGGCGCCGATGCGGCCCAGGCCCACGACGCCGAGGGTCTTCTCGGCGAGCTCGACGCCCGTGTACTTGCTCCGCTTCCACTCGCCGTTCTTCAGCGCGGCGTTGGCCTGCGGGATGTTGCGCGCGGTGGCGACGATCAGACCGCAGGCGAGTTCGGCGGCGGTCACGATGTTCGAGGTGGGGGCGTTGACGACCATCACGCCGGCCTTGGTGGCGGCGGAGACGTCGACGTTGTCGAGGCCGACGCCGGCGCGGGCGACGACCTTGAGCTTCTTCGCGGCGGCGATCGCCTCGGCGTCGACCTTGGTGGCCGAGCGGACCAGGATCGCGTCCACCTCGGCGATGGCCGGGAGCAGCTCGGCGCGGTCCGCGCCGTTGCAGTGCCGGATCTCGAAGTCCGGGCCGAGGGCGTCGACGGTGGCGGGCGACAGCTCTTCAGCGATGAGTACCGTCGCTTTACGACTGGGGTACGAGCTCACGTGAGTCCTCACAAGTCCAATGCGGACGGCCGTCCCGACGGCCGCAGGCGGTGAAGAAGTGCTAGCCGCGTGGAAGACGCACGACACTGTGGGCCTGACGCGTTTGTTGGGCAGCAGTCTAGTGGCGCGTGGCGGGTCGTCTTGCGCCTCTGCGGAATGATCACCCGGAAGTGGCCGTACGGTGCCGGCCGCCGGAGACGACGCCTCCGGCGGGGTCCGGGCGGAGCCCCGCGACGGCGCCCGTCACGGGCGGCGCCGTCGCGGGGCACGGGGCTCACGCCTCCTCGTCGACCCAGCTCATGAGCTTGCGCAGCTCCTTGCCGGTGGTCTCGAGCAGGTGCTCGGAGTCCTGCTTCTTGTACTCGTTGTACTTCTTCAGACCGCCGTGGTACTCGTCCATCCAGTTCTTGGCGAACGTGCCGTCCTGGATCTCGGCGAGGACCTTCTTCATCTCGGCCTTGGTGGCGTCGGTGATGATCCGCGGACCGGTGACGTAGTCGCCCCACTCGGCGGTCTCGGAGATCGACCAGCGCATCTTCTCCAGGCCGCCCTCGTACATGAGGTCCACGATCAGCTTCAGCTCGTGCAGGCACTCGAAGTAGGCGATCTCCGGCTGGTAGCCCGCCTCGGTCAGCGTCTCGAAGCCGGCCTTGACCAGAGCCGCGGTGCCACCGCAGAGGACGGCCTGCTCACCGAAGAGGTCGGTCTCGGTCTCCTCGGTGAAGGTCGTCTTGATGACGCCGGCGCGGGTGCCGCCGATGCCCTTGGCGTACGACAGGGCCAGCGCGAAGCCGTTGCCCGTGGAGTCCTGCTCGACGGCCGCGATGCAGGGGACGCCGCGGCCCTCCTCGTACTGACGGCGCACCAGGTGGCCCGGGCCCTTCGGGGCGACCATGCAGACGTCCACGCCGGCCGGGGGCTTGATGAAGCCGTAGCGGATGTTCAGGCCGTGGCCGAAGAACAGGGCGTCGCCGTCCTTCAGGTTGTCCTTGATGTGCTCCTCGTAGACCTGGGCCTGGATCGGGTCCGGGACCAGGATCATGATGACGTCGGCCTCGGCGGCGGCCTCGGACGGGCTCACCACGCGCAGGCCCTGCTCCTCGGCCTTGGCCTTGGACTTGGAGCCCTCGTGCAGACCGACGCGGACGTCGACACCCGAGTCACGGAGCGACAGGGCGTGGGCGTGGCCCTGGCTGCCGTAACCGATGACCGCGACCTTGCGGCCCTGGATGATGGACAGGTCGGCGTCGGCGTCGTAGAACAGCTCGGCCACTGGGTTCTCTCCTTGTGTGCAGGTGTTGCGTCCCACCGTATGCCGGTGAGGGGAAGGGAAGTTTCTCGGTCTCGGAATACGGGCGGCCGGGTCGTCCCCGGCCGCCCCCTCCGTGTCCTACGCCGACCGGTCCAGGGCGCGCAGCGACCGGTCCGTGATGGAACGGGCGCCGCGTCCGATGGCGATCGTGCCGGACTGGACGAGCTCCTTGATGCCGAACGGCTCCAGCATCTTGAGCATCGCGGACAGCTTGTCGCTGCTGCCGGTGGCCTCGATGGTCACGGCCTCCGGGGAGACGTCCACGGTCTTGGCCCGGAACAGCTGGACGATCTCGACGATCTGGGAACGCGTCTCGTTGTCGGCGCGCACCTTCACCAGAACGAGTTCGCGCTGGACCGCCTGCCCGGGTTCGAGCTCGACGATCTTCAGCACGTTGACGAGCTTGTTGAGCTGCTTGGTGACCTGCTCCAGCGGGAACTCCTCGACGCTCACCACGATGGTGATGCGGGAGATGTCGGCGTGCTCGGTGACGCCGACGGCGAGGGAGTCGATGTTGAAGCCGCGGCGGGAGAACAGGGCGGCGATCCGGGCCAGGATGCCGGGGGTGTTCTCCACCAGGACGGAGAGCGTGTGCTTGGACATGTTCTGCTTCCTTTACGGCTCTCAGTCGTCTTCGTTGTCGCCGAAGTCGGGGCGGACGTCCCGGGCGGCCATGATCTCGTCGTTGGAGGTGCCGGCGGCGACCATCGGCCACACCATCGCGTCCTCGTGGACGATGAAGTCCACGACGACCGGGCGGTCGTTGATGGAGTTGGCCTCCTCGATGACCTTGTCGAGGTCGGCGGGGTCCTCGCAGCGGATGGCGTGGCAGCCCATGGCCTCCGACAGCTTCACGAAGTCGGGGACCCTCGTCCCCGCGCTCTTCTCACCGGTCCCGGCTCCGGGGCCGGAGTGCAGCACGGTGTTGGAGTACCGCTGGTTGTAGAACAGGGTCTGCCACTGGCGGACCATCCCGAGGGCGCCGTTGTTGATGATGGCGACCTTGATCGGGATGTTGTTCAGGGCGCAGGTCGTGAGTTCCTGGTTGGTCATCTGGAAGCAGCCGTCGCCGTCGATCGCCCAGACGGCGCGGTCGGGGACGCCGGCCTTGGCTCCCATGGCGGCCGGGACCGCGTAGCCCATGGTTCCGGCGCCGCCGGAGTTCAGCCAGGTGGCGGGCTTGTCGTAGGCGATGAAGTGCGCGGCCCACATCTGGTGCTGGCCGACGCCCGCGGCGAAGACCGTGCCCTCCGGCGCCAGCTGTCCGATGCGCTCGATGACCTGCTGCGGGGAGAGCGAGCCGTCGGCGGGCTGGTCGTAGCCGAGCGGGTAGGTCTCGCGCCAGCGGTTCAGGTCCTTCCACCAGGCGGTGTAGTCGCCCCGGTGGCCCTCGGCGTGCTCCTTCTGGACGGCCTGGACGATGTCGGCGAGGACCTCGCGGGCGTCACCGACGATCGGCACGTCGGCGGCGCGGTTCTTGCCGATCTCCGCCGGGTCGATGTCGGCGTGGACGATCTTGGCGTACGGGGCGAAGCTGTCCAGCTTGCCGGTGACGCGGTCGTCGAAACGGGCTCCGAGGGCGACGATCAGGTCGGCCTTCTGCAGCGCGGTGACGGCGGTGACCGCACCGTGCATGCCCGGCATCCCCACGTGCAGCTCGTGGCTGTCGGGGAATGCGCCGAGTCCCATCAGGGTGGTGGTGACGGGAGCTCCGGTGAGTTCCGCGAGGACCTTCAGCTCGGCGGTGGCGCGCGCCTTGATGACGCCGCCGCCGACGTAGAGGACCGGCCGCCTCGCGGCGGTGATCAGCTTGGCGGCCTCACGGATCTGCTTGGCGTGCGGCTTGGTGACGGGCCGGTAGCCGGGCAGGTCCATGGTGGGCGGCCAGGAGAAGGTGGTCTTCGCCTGGAGGGCGTCCTTGGCGATGTCGACCAGCACCGGGCCGGGGCGGCCGGTGGAGGCGATGTGGAACGCCTGGGCGATCACCCGCGGGATGTCCTCGGCCTTGGTGACCAGGAAGTTGTGCTTGGTGATCGGCATGGTGATGCCGACGATGTCCGCCTCCTGGAAGGCGTCCGTGCCGATCGCCTTGGAGGCGACCTGGCCGGTGATCGCGACCATGGGCACGGAGTCCATGTGCGCGTCGGCGATCGGGGTGACCAGGTTGGTGGCGCCGGGGCCCGAGGTCGCCATGCAGACGCCCACCCTGCCGGTGGCCTGCGCGTAACCGGTGGCCGCGTGGCCGGCGCCCTGCTCGTGACGGACCAGGACGTGGCGCACCCGGGTCGAGTCCATCAGCGGGTCGTAGGCGGGAAGGATCGCACCGCCGGGAATGCCGAATACCGTGTCGGCGCCGACCTCCTCGAGAGAGCGGATGAGGGACTGTGCGCCCGTGACGTGCTCGACGGGGGCGGACTGTCCTCCGGATCGGGGCCGCGGCTGCGGATGATGGGCCCCGGTGGCCTGCTCGGTCATCGGCATTCTCTTCTCGATGCTGAGGGTTTTTGCGAAGTTTGTACGGGTTGGGCGTGCTGCTCGGCAGGTGCCTGTGCAACAAAAAACCCCTCGTGCCATAAGGCAAGCGAGGGGAGCGCGCCGGGTGGTGGTCGCTGAGCGGTCGAGGCTCAGCGTCAGCCGACGCGCTTTCCAAGTACGAGAATTCGGGTGCGCATGGCACTGACCCTCCACCCGGCGTGCACCCAGTGTCAAGTGGGTGGGACGGGAGTCTCATTATGTGAGCGCAGGGCCGTACCGGCCTGGAGTACGGCGGTCGCTCCGGTGGAGTACACCCCGGAGCCTCCGCCGACGAACACCGGTTCGGCCGGGCTCGACGGCACCGGGTAGTGCCCGGCGGCCAGCGCCCTGCGCAGCCGGTACTCGTCCAGCGCTCCGGAGAAGGCCTTGCCCTGCCCGTGCGTGCAGCCCATCGCGCGCAGCACCGCGACCTGCTCGGGGAGGTCCACTCCGCCGGCCACGGACTGCATCCCGAGGTCGGAGGCGATCCGCAGCAGCCCGCTGGTGATCTTGTGCAGCCGCGCGGACTCCACCACGCCGTCCACCAGGCTGCGGTCGAGCTTCAGCACGTCGACGGGGAGCCGTCTCAGCGCGGTGATCGCCGCGGGTCCGCTGCCGAAGCCGTCGAGCGCGATCCGGACACCGAGCCGCTTGAGCACGGCGAGCCGGCGCTCCAGCTCGTCGAGCGACACCCGGGGATCGGTGTCGGCCAGCTCGACGACCAGCGACCCGGACGGCAGCCCGTGCCGGGTGAGCAGGGCCTCGACCGAGCCCAGCGGCAGTGACCGGTCCAGCAGCCGGTGCGCGCTCAGCCGGACGGCCACGGGCACCGGCAGACCGGTCGCGTGCCGTTCGGCGGCCTGCTCGACGGCCTCCTCCAGCACCCAGCGGCCCAGCTCGGCGGTCTTCTCCCCGCCCTCGGCCACGCGCAGGAACTCCTCGGGGGTGAAGAGCACCCCCTGCGAGGAGCGCCAGCGGGCCTGGGCGCAGACAGAGGTGATCCGGCCGTCCGCCAGGCACACCACCGGCTGGTGCAGCAGGGCGAACTCGCCGTGGTGCAGCGCCGCGCGCAGCCGGGTGGCGAGCTCCGCCCTGCGCACCACGTCCTGCTGCATCTGCGGCTTGTACAGCTCCACGCGGCCCTTGCCGGCCGCCTTGGCCCGGTACATGGCGAGGTCGGCGTTGCGCAGCAGCTCACCGGCGCCGAGCCCGGGTTCGGCGAAGGCGACACCGATGGAGGCGTTGACCCGGACATCGTTGCCGTCGATGAGGTAGGGCTGGGAGAGGGTGGCTCTGAGACGGTTGGCGAGCTCCAGGATGTGCCGCTCGCGGGCGTCCCGGTCACGGACCCCGTCCCCGGTGATCAGGGCCGCGAACTCGTCGCCGCCCAGCCGGGACGCGGTGTCCCCCTTGCGGACGGCGTCCTGGAGCCGGCGGGCGGCCTGGACGAGCAGTTCGTCCCCTGCCTGGTGCCCGATCGTGTCGTTGACGCCCTTGAAGCCGTCGAGGTCGATGAAGAGCACGGCCGTGCCCCGCAGGGCGGCCCCGCGGTCCGAGGCGCGGCGGCCGGAAAGGGCCTGCTGGACGCGCCGGGTGAACAGGGCGCGGTTGGGCAGGTCGGTGAGCGGGTCGTGTTCCGCGTTGTGCTGGAGCTGCGCCTGGAGCCGCACCCTCTCCGTCACGTCCCGGCTGTTGAAGATCAGGCCGCCGTGGTGCCGGTTGACGGTCGACTCGACGTTGAGCCAGCCTCCCCCGTCCCCGGAGCGGAAGCGGCACTCGATGCGGGTCGTGGGCTCCTCGACCGGGCTGGCGGCGAGGAAGCGGCGCACCTCGTGCACGACGCGGCCCAGGTCCTCCGGGTGGATGAGACCGGCCAGCTCCGTCCCCACCAGTTCCTCCGCGGGCCGGCCGTACACCCCGGCGGCGGCCGGGGAGACGTAGCGGAGGATGCCGCTGGGCGCGGCGATCATGATGACGTCGCTCGAGCCCTGCACCAGGGAGCGGAAGTGGTTCTCCTTCTGGGCCAGTTCCTGGGTGAGGGTGATGTTGTCGAGCAGCATGATCCCCTGGCGCACCACGAGCGCGAGGACCACGGTGCCCCCGGTGAGCAGCACGACCCGGTCGACGCTGCGGCCGCTGAGGACGTTGTAGAGGATTCCCAGGGTGCACACGGCCGCCGCCAGGTAGGGCGTGAGCGCGGCGAGGGAACCGGTGAGGGGCCGGGAGACCGGATAGCGGCCCTCTCCGCCGGCCGGCGCCGGACCGTGCCGGGGATCCGGCGGGACGCGCCGTCCGGGCAGGTGCTCGCGGACCACGCGGGTGTGGCCCTCCCGCTCGGGCCGGCCGTCGCGGGGCGCGGTCCAGGGCGCGTACGCCAGGAGCAGGGAACCGGCGAACCAGCCCGCGTCCAGCAGCTGGCCCGAGCGGTAACTGCTGTGCAGCAGCGGGGAGGTGAAGAGGGCGTCGCACATCACGGTCAGCGCGAGCGCGCCGATCGCGGTGTTGACCGCGGACCGGTTCACCGCCGAGCGCCGGAAGTGCAGCGCGAGCACCATGCTGACCAGGGCGATGTCGAGCAGCGGGTACGCCAGTGACAGCGCGGTGTGCGCGACGCCCGGGCCCTCGGCCCGCGCGGCCTGCGCGAGCGCGAGGCTCCACGCGAGGGTGAGCAGGGAGCCGCCGATCAGCCAGGCGTCCAGGGCGAGGCAGACCCAGCCGGCCCTGTTCGCCGGCCGTTTGGCGAGCACCAGCAGTCCCACGATGGCGGGCGGCGCGAAGCACAGGAAGAACAGGTCCGCGTAACTGGGGTTGGGCACGGGAAGCCCGAGGACGACCTCGTACCACCCCCAGACCAGGTTGCCCAGGGAGGCCATGGCCGAGGAGAGGCCGAAGAGCAGCCAGGCGGGCCGGAACCGGGTGAGGGGACTGCGTGCGTAGACGAAACAGGAGACGGCGGCGACGCCGGCGGCGGCGCTGAGTCCGAAGTCGCCCATGATCAGCGCCAGTCGCTCCGAGCCCCAGTCGAACGCGGCGCCGACGGCGTAGGCCGCGCAGACCAGGGCCAGCACCAGTTGGGCGACCGGGCCGGGCCGGCGGCCGGGGGCCGCCGCGCCGGGCAGCAGCACCGTCGGCGCGGGCTGCTGCCGCAGCGCTCCGTCGAGGGTGGAGACGGGGGTCGGCGCGCTCACCGGTACCTCCCGGCCCGCTCCGCTCCCGGGTCCCTCGGCCCCCGGTGCGCCAGGGGGGCGTGCCTTCCCCGGCCGCGGTGCCGGTGGCGGTGGCGGCCGGGACCGTCGTGATGGCCGCGGTGCCGGATGTGGTGGCCGCCGTGGTGACCGCGGCCGCGCGCGGCAGCGCGCCACGGTCGTCGCCGGCGGCTCCGCCGCGTCGGATCGCTCGTCCATGGGCCGTGCATCGTCCGTCGCCCCCCTCACTGTCCGCAGTTTCCTGCCCCCGCGCCGTTGGTCAGCGGCGCGGCCCCTGTCGGGACGATACACCAGTGTCGTCACTCAGGGACATAGGTTCTCTACGCTCCGTAACGATCAACGACGTATGCGTACGCACCGCGCCCGGGAGATCGCGGACGGTACTCGAAGCGGACTACGAGGCTTCCGCTCCCGTCACCAGGATCACGTTCCCGAGCTCCTCGTGGTTCAGGTACCGGCGCAACTGATTGACGAGCAGCCGCTCGGCGCGGGGGCGGAAGGCGGAGGTCGGTCCGCCGACGTGCGGACTGATGAGGACGCCGGGCGCCCGCCACAGGGGGTGGTCCGACGGCAGCGGTTCGGGGTCCGTCACGTCGAGGGCGGCGGTGACCCGGCCGCTCTCCAGCTCGGTGAGCAGCGCCTTGGTGTCCACGACACCGCCGCGGGCGACGTTCACCAGCAGGGCGCCGTCCTTCATCCGGGCCAGGAAACCGGCGTCCACGAGGTGCCGGGTGGTCTCGGTCAGCGGGGTGGAGAGGACGACCACGTCCGCCTCCGGGAGCAGGGCGGGCAGATCGGTGAGCGGGTGCACCGGCCCGCGCTCCGTGGTGCGTGCGGAGCGCGCGACGCGCGCCACCCGCGCGAGCTCGAACGGAGCGAGCCGGTCCTCGATGGCCGCCCCGATCGATCCGTAGCCGACGATGAGCACGTTCTTGTCGGCGAGCGCGGGCCGGAAGCCGCCGCGCCACTCACCCTTGTCCTGGGCCCGCACGAAGTCGGGGATGCCGCGCAGCGACGCCAGGATCAGCGCGAGCGTGAGCTCGGCGGTGCTGGCCTCGTGCACACCGCGCGCGTTGCACAGGCTCACGCCCGGGGGCAGGTGCTTCAGACCCGGCTCCACGTGGTCGGTGCCGGCCGACAGGGTCTGCACGACACGGACGGAGCGCATCAGCGGCAGCGGCCGCACACCGATCCCGGCGGGCCGCATGTAGGGCACGACGTAGAAGGCGCAGTCGGCCGGGTCGGCGGGGAATTCCTCGGCACCGTCCCAGAAGCGGTAGCGCGGCCCTTCGGGGAGCCCCTCGATCTCGTCCGGCGGAATGGGAAGCCATACGTCAGCAGCAGTCATGGTCCGGAGGCTAGTTCAGAGGCCCGGGACGCCAGAGGTTAGGTTGGGGGGCCGGAGAGGGAGGGTCACGACCAGGTGGAGCGCAGGACGATCGGCGCGGGGGCGCTCGCGGTGGGGGCCGTCGGACTCGGGTGCATGCCGATGAGCTGGGCGTACAGCACGTCCCGGCAGCGCGGCGAGGAGTCGCTCAGGGCGGTGCACCGGGCTCTGGATCTGGGCTCGACACTCCTCGACACCGCCGACATGTACGGCCCGTTCACCAACGAACTGCTGCTGGGGCGGGTGTTGAAGGAGCGGCGCTCCGAGGCCTTCGTCTCCACGAAGGTCGGGCTGCTCGTGGGCGACCAGCACATCGTGGCCAACGGGCGCCCCGGGTACGTGAGAAGGGCCTGCGACGCCTCGCTGCGCCGGCTGCAGACGGACGTGATCGACCTCTACCAGTTGCACCGCGCCGACCCGGAGGTCCCGGTGGAGGAGACCTGGGGTGCGATGGCGGAGCTGGTACAGGCGGGAAAGGTACGGGCGTTGGGGCTGTGCGCGGTGGGTGCGCGCTCGGCCCGGCGTCCGGGGGCGCGGCTGCACGACGCGACGGTCCGGCAGCTGGAGCGGGTGCAGCAGGTCTTCCCGGTGAGCGCGGTGGAGGCGGAGCTGTCGGTGTGGTCGCCGGAGGCGCTGGAGACGCTGCTGCCGTGGTGCGAGTCCCGGGGTGTCGGCTTCCTCGCGGCGATGCCGCTGGGCAACGGCTTCCTGTCCGGGACGCTGACGCCCGGAGGGGGCTTCGAGGCGGACGACCTGCGTGCCCGGCACCCCCGCTTCACGGCCGAGATGATGGCGGCGAACCAGCCGGTCGTGGTCGGGCTGCGCCGGGTGGCCCGCCGGCACGGTGAGCACGTCACCCCGGCGCAGGTGGCCCTGGCCTGGGTGCTGAGCCGGGGCCGGCAGGTGATCCCGGTCCCCGGCGCCAAGCGGGAGCGGTGGGTGTCGGAGAACGCCGCCGCGGTGGACCTGCGCCTGACGGAACACGATCTCGAGGAGCTCGCGCGGCTGCCCGCGGCCCAGGGGTCGTGGGACTGAGCCCGCCGGCCGCGGTTCGGGGACGCGGGACCGGGAACCCTGGCGGCGCGAGCGGTGTATGACAGGTAGGACCCACCGCCGTCGAAGGGATCAAGATCGTGCAACGACGAGCCGTGACGGCCGTACTGGCCGCCGCCGCGCTCCTGCTGACCGCCGGCTGTTCCTCCGGCGACGGAGGAACAGCCGGCGGCGGGGACACCAGCGCCTCCCCCAGCGGCACGGCGGCGAGTTCGCCGCCGACGGGGGCCGCGGAGCAGACACCGCCCGCGAAGGGCTCGGTGAAGGTGGTCCGCACGGTGGCCACCGGCCTGAACAGTCCCTGGGGGCTGGCCCCGCTCACGGACGGCGACCTGCTGGTCTCCTCGCGGGACGAGGCCACGATCACCCGCGTCGACGGGAAGACCGGCGGAAAGACCGAGCTGGGCGAGGTGCCCGGGGTGTCACCGGCCGGCGAGGGCGGCCTGCTCGGCATCGCCCTCTCCCCCGAGTACGCCTCGGACCACATGATCTACGCCTACTTCACCTCGGCCTCCGACAACCGCGTCGTCCGCATGATCTACGACGAGCGGAAGCCGGCCGGGCAGCAGCTGGGCGCGCCGGACACGGTCTTCCGGGGCATCCCCAAGGGCATGATCCACAACGGCGGCCGGATCGCCTTCGGCCCCGACAGGATGCTGTACGCGGGCACGGGCGAGAGCGGCGACACGGGGCTCTCCCAGGACAAGGAGTCCCTGGGCGGCAAGATCCTGCGGCTGACGCCGGACGGCGAACCGGCTCCGGGCAACCCGTTCCCCGGCTCCGCGGTGTACTCGTACGGCCACCGCAATGTGCAGGGGCTGGCCTGGGACGGCAAGCAGCGGCTGTTCGCCTCGGAGTTCGGCCAGAACACCTGGGACGAGCTGAACGCGATCGAGCCGGGCGCCAACTACGGCTGGCCGGAGGCGGAGGGCAGGTCGGACGACAGCGCCTTCAAGAATCCGGTCGAGCAGTGGAGCACGGACGAGGCCTCCCCCAGCGGCATCGCGTACGCCGAGGGCTCGATCTGGATGGCGGGACTGCGCGGCGAGCGGCTGTGGCGCGTCCCGCTGAAGGGCACGGAGGCGTCGGCGGATCCGCAGGCGTTCCTGGAGGGCGAGTACGGGCGGCTGCGCACGGTGGCCGCCGCGGGCGGTGACAAGCTGTGGCTGGTCACCAGCAACACGGACGGGCGCGGCAACCCGAAGAAGGGTGACGACCGGATCCTGGAGCTGGAGGTGAGCTAGCCGGCGCGCGGGTCCTCCTCGGCCTCGTCGTCTTCTTCCCCGGCGGGTGCCGGCCGGCGGACGGTGACCTTTCCGGACGCGAGGTCTATGGGCCCGCGTCCGGGGTCGGCGTCTCCGACGTCCTCCCGGGTCAGGGCCAGGCGTTTCTGCTCGTCATGGGTGTGTTTGCGTCCGGGGGCGAACAGTTCCTCGAAGGCGTTGAACATCGCTCCCCTTTCCAGGGCCGCAGGCGTCTCACCTCGATTGTCCCGCCCCGAGCCGGTTTCCGGCCTCCGCCGGGACGAGGCCGACCCGGTGGGCCACCGCCGCGGCCTCCCCGCGGCCGGAGACTCCCAGCTTGGCGAGGATGTTGGAGACATGGACGCTGGCCGTCTTCGGGGAGATGAACAGTTCCTCGGCGATACGGCGGTTGGTGTGGCCGGCGGCCACCAGACGCAGGACGTCGCGCTCCCGGCTGGTGAGGCCGAGCGCGTCGGCCGGGTCGGCGCAGGCGGCTGCCGGTTCCCGGGTGGCCGGGATCAGGGCGAGGCGGGCGCGCTGCGCCAGCGACGCGGCGGACCGGGCGAGCGGCGCGGCGCCGAGGTGGTCGGCGACGGCGGTCACCAGCCGCAGCAGCTCCGTGGCACGGGCCCGCTCGTCGTCCCCGGCGCCGGACGCCAGCAGCGCCTCGGCCAGCCGGAAACGGACGCGCGCGAGGTCGTAGGGCCGCTCCAGCGCCTCGACCGCGGCGACGGCCGCGGACCATTCGTCCGGCGCGGACCTCCCCTCGGCGCGCAGCAGTTCGGCGCGCAGCCACAGGTCGTACGCCCGCCACACGGGGACGCCGGCCGCCAGGGTCTTGGCCGCCTTGCGGATCCGTTCGAGGACCTCCGGGCGGCCGGGGTCGGTCGCCGGGTCCCCGAGGGCGTCCGCCTCGGCGGTCGTGGCGGCCAGCAGCAGGGGCCAGCCGTAGCGCTGGGTGCCGGGCGGAAGTCCGGTGTCCAGGGCGGTCAGCAGTTCGGCCCGGGCGTCGGGGAGGCGGCCCTCGGCGGCGGCCACACCGACGGCGACCCATCTCATCGGCAGGGCGTACTGCGGCATCGGGTCGTGGGTGCCGAAGAAGGTGCGGGCTTCGGCGAGACGGCGTGCCGCCTCGGCCATGTCCCCGCGGTCGTACGCGAGATACGCCAGGCGCATCGAGCCGCCGGCCCGGGGCTTGGCGCTGTGCTCGCTCCGCTGGGCGTGGTGCGCGGCCCGGGCGGCCTCTTCCCAGCGGCCGAGGGAGTGCAGGGACTCGGCGAGGTTGCCCCACACCCAGCCCTCGGAGTCCAGCAGCCCCAGCCTGCGGGTGACGTCGACGCCGTCCCGCAGGAGTCCCGCGGCCTCCTCGGAACGGCCGACGCCTTCGAGGACGGACGGCAGGTTCACATGGGCCCGGCCCACCACCATGTCCACGCCCAGTTCGGTCGCCCGCTCCTTGACGTCGTACATCTCGGCGAGTCCGGTGTCGATGTCGCCCGCGTCGACCATGAGTCCGCCGAGGGTGAGCCGGGCGTTGAGCTCGATGTCGTGGCAGCCGACCATGCGGGCGTACTCGACGGCGCGTTCGGCCGCGGCCATGGCCTCCGGGCCGGGTTCGTGGAGCATCGACCAGCTGGCGGCGGAGGCGAGCACCTCGGCGTGCACCTCGGAGGGGGGCAGGCCGCGCACCAGCTCCTGGGCGGTGCCGAGTTCGGCCCAGCCGTCGCCGCGGGCGAGGGACTGGGTGAGCCGGGAGCGCTGCACCCAGAACCAGGCGGCGCGCAGCGGGTCGGGCTCCTCGTCGAGGAGGCGCAGCGCCCGCTTGGTGATCTTCATGGAGCGTTCGCGTTCGCCGCAGAGCCGGCCGGCGACGGCGGCCTCGGCCATCAGGTCGAGGTAGCGCAGCGGCGCCTGTTCGGGGGTGCAGCCGCAGGGAGGGTATACCTCGGCGTAGTCCACGGGGCGCAGGGTGGCGCGTACGGTCTCGGGGACGACGTCCCACAGTTCCATCGCCCGCTCCAGCAGGCGCAGTTGCTCGGAGTACGCGTGGCGCCGGCGGGCCTCGACGGAGGCGTCGAGCACGGCGGGCAGGGCCTTGGCGGCGTCATGTGCGTGGTACCAGTAGCTGGCCAGGCGGGTCACCCGCTCGTCGGCGGGGACGAGAGTGGGGTCGGCCTCCAGGGCCTCGGCGTAGCGGCGGTTGAGACGGGAGCGTTCGCCGGGCAGCAGGTCGTCGCTGACGGCCTCGCGGACCAGGGAGTGGCGGAAGCGGTAGCCGTCGCGGTCCGGTGCGGGGGCGAGGATGCTGGCGTTGACGCCGGCGCGCAGGGCCTCGATGAGGTCGTCCTCGCTGAGCCGGGCGACGGCGGCGAGCAGCCGGTCCTCGACGGTGGAGCCGCCCTCGGCGACGATCCGGGCGACCCGCTGGGCGCTCTCCGGCAGGCCCTCGACGCGGACCAGGAGGAGATCGCGCAGGGAGTCGGTGAGGCCGGTGCAGCAGCCCTCGTCGGCGGCGACGGCGAGTTCCTCGACGAAGAAGGCGTTGCCGTCGGAGCGTTCGAAGATGTCGTCGACGCGGTCGGGCTCGGGTTCGCGGGCGAGGATGCCGGCGATCTGCCGGTGGACCTCCTCGCGGTTGAAGCGGCCGAGTTCGACGCGCTGGACGGTGCGGAGCCGGTCGAGTTCGGCGAGCAGGGGGCGCAGCGGGTGGCGGCGGTGGATGTCGTCGGAGCGGTAGGTGGCGAGGACGACGAGGCGGCCGGTGCGCAGGGTGCGGAACAGATAGGCGAGCAGGTGGCGGGTGGAGGCGTCCGCCCAGTGCAGGTCCTCCAGGACCAGGACGACGGTCTGTTCGGCGGCGACGCGTTCCAGCAGGCGGGCGGTGAGCTCGAAGAGGCGGGCCATGCCCTGTTCGTCGCGGCGGGCCTCGCGGGCGGCGGCGGCTCCGAGTTCGGGCAGCAGGCGGGCGAGTTCCTCCTCCTGGCCGGAGGCGGCGGCGGCGAACTGGTCGGGCAGTTCGCGGCGGAGCCGGCGCAGGGCGGTGGAGAAGGGGGCGAAGGGGAGTCCGTCCGCGCCGATCTCCACGCAGCCGCCCGGCGCGACGACGGCGCCGCGGCGGCGGGCCGCGGCGGCGAACTCCTCCACCAGGCGGGTCTTGCCGACGCCGGCCTCGCCGCCGATCAGGAGTGCCTGGGGGTCGGTGGTGGCGCGGGTGAGGGCGGTGCGGAGTGTGGCGAGCTCTGTGCTGCGGCCCACGAACACGGGACTGACGGACTTGGTCTCCACGTCAGTGAGCATCGCATGCCCTTCCGACATGGGGTCACCGGTTTTTCGCACCGGGGCGTTTCAGGTGCCCGGTGGGGGGT
>Ga0247820_10000240_pt1 | contig 28129 bp, 27 predicted proteins | sample 13C_Glucose_Day1_2_FD_192480 | JGI IMG/M metagenome (GOLD analysis project Ga0247820, IMG submission 192480) | Soil microbial communities from agricultural site in Penn Yan, New York, United States - 13C_Glucose_Day14 | ecosystem: Environmental > Terrestrial > Soil > Agricultural land | place...
ATCCCGGCGCCGGTGTGCTCCAGGTCGAGGGCGCCGCGCACGATGTCCGCGGTGATGGGTGTGGTGGTCCAGGCGGGCGGGGTGGAGGTCATCGGTTCGTTCCATCGGTAGGGGCGGCTGGGTGGTCCGGGGGGGGTCAGGGCGCGGGCCAGTTCCGCAGCAGGGCGTCCAGCGCGTCGAGGACGCGTGTCCAGGTCTCCTGCGTGTCGGGGGCGCTGTGGCTGAACCCGCCGCCCATCTCGATGCTGACGTAGCCGTGGAACACGCTGCCCAGCAGCCGGACGGCGTGGGTCTGCTCCGGTTCCGCCAGGTCGTAGCCGCGCAGCAGGGCGCGGGTCATCCGGGCGTGCCGGACCCCCGCGCTGTTGGCGGCCGCTTCCGGGCTGAGCCGGTACTGGGCCGCCGCGTAGCGGCCGGGGTGCTCGCGCGCGTAGTCGCGGTAGACGTCGGCCAGCGCGGTCAGGGCGTCCTTGCCCGCCCGCCCGGCCAGGGCGTCGGCGGCACGGTCGGCCATCTCCTCCAGGGCGAGCAGCGCGATCCGTGTCCTGAGGTCCTCGGAGTTCCTCAGGTGGGAGTACAGGCTCGCCACCTTGACGTCGGAACGCCGGGCGAGCTCGGAGACGGTCACCCGGTCGAAGCCGACCTCGTCGGCGAGTTCCGCTCCCGCCCTGGTCAGTCGCTCGGCGGTCAGCCCTGCGCGCGCTGCCATAACCATCCTCTCCCTCGGCTAGAGCAAGTATGCATTTGCCTAAACGCTTTAGGCAAATGGCCGAGTGGCGCACCCGCCGGTGGACGCCGTTGTCAGTGGTGGGCGGCAGGATGCGACGCATGACAACACCTGCAGCAGTGATCGTGGACGCCGCCGCCTACGCCCAGGCCGTCGAGGACGCGGTGCGCGCGGCGGCCGCCTACTACGGCGGCGGCACCTCGGCGCTGGACGACGACGCGTACGACCGGCTGGTGCGCGGGATCGCCGACTGGGAGGCGGAGCATCCCGACGCGATACTGCCGGGCTCCCCCACCGGGAAGGTCGCCGGCGGAGCGGTGGAGGGCGACGTACCGCACACGGTGCCGATGCTCAGTCTCGACAACGTGTTCTCCGCGGAGGAGTTCACCGCCTGGACTGCCTCCCTGGCCCGCCGCATCGGCCACGACGCGGCACGCTTCAGTGTGGGTCCGAAGCTGGACGGGCTGGCCGTCGCCGCCCGGTACAGCGACGGCCGGCTCACCCGGCTGATCACCCGCGGGGACGGGACGGCCGGGGAGGACGTCTCGCACGCGATCGGCACCGTCGAGGGACTGCCGGAGAAGCTGGAGGAGCCGGTCACCGTCGAGGTGCGCGGTGAAGTCCTCATGACGACCGCCCAGTTCGAGCACGCCAACGAGGTGCGCACCGCTCACGGCGGACAGCCGTTCGCCAACCCGCGCAACGCGGCCGCGGGCACGCTGCGGGCCAGGGAGCGGGTCTACACCGTGCCGATGACGTTCTTCGGCTACGGCCTGCTGCCCCTGCCCGGCACCGACCCCGCCCTCGCCGGGCGGCTGGACGACCTCCCGCACAGCGAGCTGATGGCGCTGGCCGGCGATCTCGGGGTGCACACCAGTGCCCGGACCGCGGTCCCCGACGTCGTCGCCGGGACCGTCGAGGAGGTGCTGGCCCGGGTGAAGGAGATCGCCGCGGCGCGCGCCGAACTGCCCTTCGGCATCGACGGGATCGTCATCAAGGCCGACCTCGCCGAGGAGCAGCGGGCCGCCGGGTCCGGCTCCCGCGCCCCGCGCTGGGCGATCGCCTACAAGCTGCCCGCCGTCGAGAAGATCACCCGGCTGCTGGAGGTCGAGTGGAACGTCGGACGCACCGGGATCATCGCACCCCGGGGCGTCCTCGAGCCGGTGGTCATCGACGGCTCCACCATCACCTACGCCACCCTGCACAACCCGGCCGACATCACCCGCCGCGACCTGCGTCTCGGCGACCACGTCATGGTCCACCGCGCGGGTGACGTCATCCCCCGCATCGAGGCCCCGGTGGCCCATCTGCGCACGGGCGAGGAGCAGCCGATCGTGTTCCCCGCGCAGTGTCCGCGCTGCGGTTCGGACATCGACACCGGCGAGGAGCGCTGGCGGTGCGCCCAGGGCCGCAACTGCCACCTGGTCGCCTCCCTCGCCTACGCCGCGGGCCGCGACCAGCTCGACATCGAGGGCCTGGGCGCCACCCGCGTGGTGCAGCTCGTCGACGCGGGTCTGGTGGCCGACCTCGCCGATCTGTTCGCCCTGCGGCGCGAGCAGCTGCTCGCGCTGGAGCGCATGGGGGAGACCAGCACCGACAACCTGCTCGCCGCGCTCGCCAAGGCCAAGGAGCAGCCGCTGTCGAGGGTGCTGTGCGCGCTGGGCGTGCGGGGTACCGGACGGTCGATGTCCCGGCGCATCGCCCGGTACTTCGCCACCATGGACGGCATCCGCGCGGCCGACGCCGACGCCATGCAGCGGGTCGACGGCATCGGCGCGGAGAAGGCCCCGTCGATCGTCGCGGAGCTGGCCGAACTCGCCCCGCTCATCGACAGACTGGCCGCCGCCGGCGTCAACATGACCGAGCCCGGCGCCACCCCGCCGCCGGCCGCCGACGCGGCCCCCGCGGGCGACGCCCCGGCGGACGGCGGCCCTCTGGCCGGCATGACGGTGGTGGTCACCGGCGCGATGACCGGCAGTCTGGAGAAGCTCTCCCGCAACGAGATGAACGAACTGGTCGAACGGGCCGGAGGGCGTTCCTCCTCCAGCGTCTCCCGCAAGACCTCCCTCGTGGTCGCGGGCGAGGGGGCCGGTTCCAAGAGGGCGAAGGCCGAGCAGCTCGGCGTCCGGCTGGCCACGCCCGACGAGTTCGCCGCCCTGGTCGCCGGCTTCCTCGGCTGACCCGGCCGGGGCCTGCGCCCGCTCCGGGCGCAGGCAGGGGGGCGCCTCAGGCGCCGGCGGTGAACGCGCCGGCGTGTTCCGCGGCCCACCGGGCGAAGGTGCGGGCCGGGCGGCCGGTGACCTTCTCGACCGTGTCGAGGACCGTGCGGCCCACTTCCGGGGTGTTGCCGTACGCCTCGAGCAGGAAGCCGATGACGTCCTCCGGGTGCCCGGCCGCCCGCCACTGGGCGACGGCCTGCTCCCGCGTCAGCTCGACCAGGGTGATGTCCCGGCCGCGGGCGCCGGCGACCGCCGTCACCTTGTCGCCGACGGTCAGCAGCTCGGGGCCGGTGATCAGGTACTCCTGGCCGGCGTGTCCGTCCTCGGTGAGCGCCACGGCGGCGACGGCGCCGATGTCGCCCTCGTGGACCATGGCGCTGAGCCGGCCGACGAACGGTTCGCGCACCTCGTCCGACGCGGCGACGCCGTCCGCCCACTCCAGGGCGTTCCCCATGAACTCGACCGGCATCAGCACGGTCCAGTCGACGCCGTCGTCGGCGCGCACGGCGTCCTCCAGCAGGGACGGCCCGCCGCCGTGCAGCACGGTGACCCGGCGCACACCGGCCGCGCGGGCCAGCTCCAGGATCCGCGGGCCGGTCTCCAGCGGGGCGAAGCGGGCTCCGCCGAAGGTGATCAGGTGAAGTCCGGTGACGCCCTCCAGGGCCGGGGCCAGGCTCTCGGGCTCGGTCAGGTCACCCTGGAAGACCTCGACGCCGGCCGGGAACACGGCCGCGGCGGCGTCCCTGGTGAGCGCGCGCACCGCGTGCCCCCGGGCGAGCAGTTCGGCGACGACCTGGCGTCCGACGGTTCCGGTGGCGCCCGTGACGAGAATCGTGTGGCTTTCAGTCATGGGACGACCGTAGGAAGCCTCGCGGTCAGGTTCCGTCCGCGATCGACTCCGTCGGCGGCCCGGCCTCGACACCCGGCCCGCGAGATCTTCGGCGGCGCCGAGCTCTCCGGCGGCCAGTGGCAGCGGCCGGCCTGCTCCCGCGCCCCTGTACCGGCGCCCGCCGCTGCTGATCCTCGACGAGCCCACCTCCCGGGCAGACCTGCTGCCGCTGTCGCAGGAGCGCTGACGCCGGGCAGACACCGCACGCTGTGGCATCCGCGGCGGGAGGTGAGAGCCGGGCCGAAGGCGGTTACCCGGTAGCGGTGGCCGAGGAAGGGAGCGAGCCGTGCGATTCCGAAGCCGTGAGTTCGCCGGTCAGGAGCTGGCCGTCAGGATGCTGGAGTGGGCGAGCAGTGGCGATCTCGCGAACGTGACCGTGCTGGCGTTGCCGCGCGGCGGTGTCCCGGTCGGTGCGGAGATCGCCCGGGCGATGCAGGTTCCCCTGGACGTCGTGGTCGTCCGCAGGGTCGGGGTCCCCTGGTCCTCCGAGGTGGGTGTCGGGGCGATCGCCGGGGACGACCCGCCGGTGTTCGACCGTACGGGGCTCAGGGCCATGAACCTCACGGCGGACAGGCTCGGCCCGGAGGTGGCCCGGGCGCGGGTCGAACTGCGTCACCGGGAGCGGGTCTACCGCGGGGGACGGCCCGCCCCGGACATCGCCGGGCACAGCGTCGTGGTCGTGGACGACGGGCTGGCCACCGGGATCACGGCCCTCGCCGCCCTGCGGCACCTGCGGCGCGGCGGCCCGCTGCGGCTGACGCTGGCGGTGCCGGTGTGCGGTCGCGAGACGGCGGCGGCGCTCCGGGAGGAGGCCGACGACGTGGTCTCCCTGTACCTGCCGGAGCGGGTGCGGTCCGTCGGCGAGTGGTACGACGACTACCACCCGGTCTCCGACCAGGAGGTGCTGGACGCCCTGCGGGAGCTGCATCCGGCCCCCTGAGGCTCTCGTTCGCGGCGGTCCACGGGGTGACGGCGGGAGCGGCGCCGGGCGCCCCCGCCGGCCCGGGCTCAGCCCTGCGCCGGGGTGAGCACCACGAAGTCCGCGCCGGCCGGGTCCAGACAGACGGCCAGGCGGCCGACGCCCTCCGCGTCGTCCGGTCCCATCTGCACGCTGCCGCCGTTCGCGGTGACCTCGGCGACCGCGGCGTCACAGTCGGTGACATGGAAGACCGGGTGCCAGTAGGGCCGCCCGCCGGCCGGGGCGAGGTCCTCCTTGCGGACCTCCATGAGGCCGCCGTGCATGCGCTCCTGGGGCTGCCCGGCGGGGGTGATCAGGGTGTACGTGCCCTCACCCCCCGGCATCTGCATCTCGCTGTACTGCCAGCCGAGGACACCGCCGTAGAACTCCTTCGCGGCCGCCGCGTCGCTCGTGTACAGCTCGGTCCAGGACAGCGAGCCCGGCTGGTCCACCAGGTCGACGCCCTTGGTCTCCCCCGGCTGCCAGACGGCGAACTGGCCGCCCAGCGGGTCGCTGTACTGGGCCATCCGCCCCCACTGTTCGAGGTCCATCGGCGCGACCCGCACGGTGCCGCCCGCGCGTTCCACCGCCCGGGTCGTGGCGTCCGCGTCGGCGACGCTGTAGTAGATCATCCAGGCGGGACGCGCGCCCTCCTCGGTGAGCTTGCCGAGCCCGGCGACGATCTTGCCGTCCTTGCGGAACATGCCCCCTTCCATCTCCTCCCCGTCACCCATGGGCTCGTAGTCCCAGCCGAGGACCGCGCCGTAGAACGCGGCGGCGGCCGGGACGTCGGGCGCGCCGAGGTCGAGCATGCAGGGCGAGCCGGGGGCGAAGTCAGTGGTGATCACCGCGGTGTCCTTTCGCTGGTTCCCTTTGGGCTCAGCGTGCCACCGGGCACTGACACCCGCCCTCCGGCTTGGCCGTCCGGGCGCTCCCCTGGCTACTCCCCGTCAGCCGCCGCGCGCTTGGTGAACGGCAGCAGGAGCCGTGAGGGGTGGGCGGCGTCACGGTAGATCTTGTGGGTGACGGGCCGGCCGACCGGCAGATGGAAGGCGTCCGGCGGCAGCAGCGCGTTGTGCGCGTCGGCCGGCGGCTCGTTGTTGGAGAGTTCCACGACCAGCCTGTGTCCCGGCAGGAACGTCGCCGCGAACGGGTAGACGCGCAGTACGTACTCCTCGATCTTCCCCGGCTCGACCGGCACCGCGCGGGTGTGCGGGTGGTAGGGGTCGCCGTCGGTGGTGCGCTCCTCGTCGAGCTCTCGGTGCGACGCCTTGAGGTAGGCGGTGGTGACGAGCTGCCGCTTGCCGCCCGGGGCCTCGTCCCACATGCGCAGGATGAAGTTGGTGTCGGGCTGGTCGATCTCGGCGAAGAGGTGCGCCGCCCCCTGGCCGATCATCTCGGTGGGCTCGGTGAACGGCTCGGTGCTCCAGCTGAGCGTCTCCACCTTGTCGGTGACCGTGAGCGGCGCCTGGTAGAAGCCGTCCGGCACGGCGTGCTCGGCGCCCATCGGCTCCGGCTCGAAGGAGAGCCTGTGGCGCGGGCGGAGGTAGAGCGGCCGGTGCTCCACGTCCTTCGGGGGCCACTGGGCGCCGATGACGTACTCGCGGGAGCCCTCGACGTGGACCGTGACGGCCGGCTCGTCCATCACCCCGTTGTCGATGCCCTTGATCCAGTGGTCGTACCACCGGAACATCTTGTCGTGCTCCTCGACGAAGGGGCGCGACTGCATGGGCGGGTAGGGGCCGATGTCCAGCTTCTTGGGGCCGTTGAGGCGGTTGAAGACCTCGATGGTGCCGTCCAGCGTCCAGCCGCGGCCCTGGTCGATCTGGAGCCAGACCGGGATGTCGATCCCGGGTGCGAGGGTGACCGGGTTGCGCTCCTCGTACCAGTCGCCGTCGACCTCGTTCATCACGATGTCGAACCAGGCCTCGTGGTTCTTCGGGTAGTTCAGCACATGCACCAGGTTGGGCCAGGCGGCCACGTCCGGGTCCCGCAGGCGCTCGGCGACACGCTTCCTGATCTCCTCGGGCGAGTGGGTCTCCAGCATGCGGGACTTCACGCCGTCGGTGAAGGCCCAGCCCGAGTCGCCGCCGCGGCCCTCACGGGCGGCGCGCGGCATGAACCACATGACGCCGCCGTGGTAGGTGGTCTCGTAGAAGTCGTAGTGGCCGCCGCTGACGAAGATCGCCTTGAGGCTCGGCGGGCGCTCGGCCGCGGCGAGCACCTGCATGGAGCCGAAGTAGGAGATGCCGATCATGCCGACGTTGCCGTCGCACCACGGCTGCGCGGCCACCCACTCGATGAAGTCGTACGCGTCCTGGCCGAGGGAGACGCCGCCGGCGTTGTAGTTGCCGATGTGCTCGCCCCCGGACGCGCCGGAGCCGCGCAGGTCGCCGATGACGTGGACGTAGCCCTCCTTGACGACGCGCGCGATGTCACCGGCCTCGATGCAGCCGTCCCACATGGGGCTCGGGCGGCGCTGCGGCGGGGTGGTCAGCGCCAGCGCCTGGAGCTCCTTGCCGTACGGGCTGAGGGCCACCAGCGCGGGCCGGGGGGTGTCGTCCACGCCGGTGTAGGCGTCGGCCGCCAGCGTGACGCCGTCGCGCATCGGCACCTGGAGGTCCTTGCGGACGGCGATCGGCTGCTCGCCCGCGCGGATCGTGTGAAGGTCGGTCATGGTGAGGAAGCTCCTGTACTACACGTTCTGTTCGAGGTGCGTGCGGTAGCCGGCCATCGAGGTGAAGAACGGCGACGGCTCGAGGGTGGGGTCGCCGGTGTAGCCGAGTTCCTCGGCGACGCGGGCGAACGGGGAGTACGGCGAGTCCGTGTCCCGCAGGCCCTCCTCCAGGCATCCGCAGGCGGCCGCGGCGACGCGGCTCTCGATGTCGAGGCTCTGGGTGAGGGCCTCCCGGGCCTGGTCCGCGTCGAGCTCGACGCCGTACGGCGTGCCGTCGGCGCGGCGGTAGGGGTGCCCCAGGTAGAGGCGGCGGGGACGGATCCCGTCACGCAGGTACTCCAGGCCGGCGCGGTAGGCGCCGGGGTCGGTGTAGCCGGGGAAGCCGTTGGCGGCCCCGTGGACCTGGACGGCGTCGCCGGTGAACACCGACCGCTGTCCGTCGACGACGTAGGCGACCGATCCGGGCGTGTGGCCCGGCACCGCGTGCACCGACACGGTGACGCCGCCGCCGAGGGAGAGCGTCTCGCCGCCCCTGACCAGCAGGGTCGGCTCCATCTCCCCGGAGATGACGGCCCGGGTGGCGGCCGTCACCTTCGCCTCGCCGCCGGGGTCGTCGAGGTACCGGCCCCGGCCGGTGAGGTACTCCTCCACATGGGCCCGGCGCGAGCGGAGCATCGGCGCGTCGGCCTCGTGGATGACCACCTCGGCGCGCCGTCCGGTGAGTTCCCACAGGGCGTGCGCCCCGCCGACGTGGTCGATGTGACCGTGGGTCAGCAGGATCCACCGCACGTCCTCGATGCGGCGCCCGATCGCCTCGAGCGCGGGAGCCATCCCCTCGGCGGGCGAGGAGGCGATCCCGGTGTCGACGATCGCCGGCTCGGGCGCGTCGATGTAGAAGCTGTACAGACCGAACCGGCCCCACGGCGACACCAGGGGGTGGACGTCGACTGCCTGCGTCATGGTCCTCTTTCCGAACTCGTACCGGGCCGGCCGGGTCAGCGGCGGCCGAGGAAGTCGCGCGTCTCCTCGAAGACCTTGTGGTACTCCGGGATCCACGAGAAGTGCTGGACGAAGCCGTGGCCCGCGCCCTCGTAGCGGCTGACCGTCGCCTCCACGCCGGCCGCGCGCAGCCGCTCGCCGTACAGCTCGCCCTCGTCGCGCATCGGGTCGTACTGGCCGGTGACGACGAGGGCCGGCGGCAGTCCGGTGAGGTCCGCCCGCTTGACCGGCGAGACGAGCGGGTCGGCGGGATCGGCGCCGCTGTCGAGGTAGAAGGCGTTGAAGGGCTTCAGCCCGGCCGTCTCCAGGCCGTAGCCCACGGCGTTCTCCCGCAGCGAGGCATGACGGTCGACGTCGAAGTCCAGGTCGAGCGAGGGGTAGTAGAGGATCTGGTGCGTGATCCGGTCGAAGCCGTCGTCGTGCGCCTTCGCCGCGACCGCGGCGGCGAAGTTGCCCCCGGAGCTGTCTCCGGCGACGGCGAGGGTCGTGCCGTCCCAGGCCAGATTCGCGTTCTCGCCGGCGGCCCAGCGCACGACCGCGTGGCAGTCGTCGAGGCCGGCGGGGAAGGCGGCCTCGGGGGCGAGGCGGTAGCCGACGGAGACGACCTTCAGTCCGGTCTCCTTCGCCAGCGAGCGCGCGACGTGGTCGTGCGTCTCCAGGCTGCCGAGGAAGAACGCGCCGCCGTGGAAGTAGACCAGCAGGCCGTACGCGTCGGCCTCGGCGGGCGTGTAGATCCGGACCGGGACCTCGCCCGACGCGGTCCGCGCGGTCGTGTCCTCCACCGCGTGCAGCGGCAGGCGCTCCTCCGGGGGAGCGACCTGCGTCTCGTCCGCGGCGCGCAGGGCGACGGGGTCGAGCGGACCGGGGGGCGGGGCCGGCATGGCGGCGAGGATCCTGGCGATCTCGGGATGCAGTGGCATGGGGGTCACTCCTGCGATGCGGTGGCGGCGGGCTTCTGGCCCGGGAACACGTCGTTGATCTCGTCCTCGGTCCAGCCCTGGCGCGAGATGCGCTGCAGTTCGTCGGTCACCGGCTTGCGGGTGGCCTGGTACCTGGCCAGTCCCTCCTTCAGCGAGCCGGCCTCGCGCAGGGCGTCGGCGAGCGCGCCGCCGTCCTCGATGGCCGAGTTCGCGCCCTGGCCCTGGTGGTGCAGCATCGAGTGGGCGGCGTCGCCGACGAGGACGACGGAGTCGGAGTGCCAGGTGTCGACCGGGTCGATGTCGTAGACGGCGCGGATGTTCACGGTGCTCATGTCGAGGTCGCGCGTGATGCTGACGAGACGCTCGTCGAAGCCCTCCACCGTCTTCAGGAGGTCGTCCCTGGTGACCTCCGGGTTCCAGGTGCCGTCCGGGCAGAGGGCGGTGATGTCGAACGACACCTGGTTGCGGTGGCGCAGCGGCAGGAGGTAGACCTTGGTGCCCCGGCCGATGTACATCCGGAGGTTGTCGTCGGTGACCATCCCGTGGGCGGCGTCGGCGGAGATGACCGCGCGGTAGGCGTGCTCGCCGGAGAACACCGGGCCCCGGTCGCTGAACAGCTGGTGGCGCACCACCGACTTGATGCCGTCGGCGCCGACGACCAGGTCGGCCTCGACGGTCCGGCCGTTCGCGAAGGTGAGGACGGCGCCGTCGCCCTTGTCCCGGACCGTCTCGAGCTTGTGGCCGAGGTGCACCATGCCCTCGGGGAGGACGCCCATGAGGGCCTCGATGAAGTCTCCGCGGTGGATCAGATGGGTGTGGGTCTGCTCGCCGTCGGCAGGCCACGTCTCTTTCATGATCGGCTCGCCGGTGGCCGTGAGGATCTCGAAGTACTCGCTCGGCGACGTCACCTTCGCGATGGCGTCGAAGACGCCCCACTGGCGGAACCGGTTCATGGTCGCGGGGCGCAGTCCGATGCCGGCGCCCACCTCCCGGATCCGGCCTGCCTGCTCGTAGACGCTGACGTCGGCGCCGAGCAGGCTCAGGGCCTTGGCGGCCGCCGCTCCGCCGTATCCCGCTCCGACGACGGCGATCTTCAGGTTCTTCAGCTCTGAGGACTGCATGGTGGTTCTCTCTCTACTTCTGCAGGGTCAGGAAGTCGGCGGGGTTGTCGACGAAGACCGTCTTGATGGCGGCCTCGTCGAGGCCGGCGGCGCGCAGGTCCGGGATCAGGTCCTCGAAGATGTAGTTGACGGTGTGGCCCTTGACGCCGGGCCAGCCCAGCGGGCTGCAGTTGGCGTCGGCGGAGGCGAGGACCTGCTTCAGCCGGCGGCCTCCGTCGACGAAGCGCAGGAAGTGGTCGAGGCGCTCCTTGCGGGGGCGGGCCCAGAACGGCGGGTCCGGCAGCTCGGTCTCGTAGCCGAAGGTGTCGAAGCCGATGCGGCCGCCCTTCTCCGCGATCCACACGTCGCGCGTCCTGTCGGCGTTGACGCCGTCGTCGACGTGCCCGAACAGGACGCGGTCCAGGGGAAGTCCCTCTTCGTCGAAGATCGTGATCGCGTTCTCGGCGTCGATCGCGAGGTGGGTCAGCACCGGTGCGCCCGTGGCGAGCGCGGCGCGGGCGGCGGCGCGGTAGATGCGCTTGTCCAGGTCCGTCATGCGGCCGCCGCGGCTGACGCCGACCTTGATGACGCCGGCGAGGCTGCCGGTGCCGCCGATGCCGACGGTGATCTCGTGGACGAACTGCCGCGTCAGGTAGTCCACGCCGGCGTTCGCGAAGTGCGGCAGCGCGGTGTCGCCGCCGACGAAGCCGGTGCAGGCGACGATGTGCACGCCGGTCTTCGCGGACAGCGACTTGTAGTGGTCGACGTCGCGGCCGTTGCAGATGCCGGTCGCGTCGACGAAGGTGCCGCCGCCGTACTCGTGGAACGCGCGGAGCTTCGGGACGGTCTCCTCGTACCGCTGCTCGGGGGCCTTCCACCACTTCGTGTCCAGCTCGGAGCCGGGCATGCCGTAGCCGATGTGCTCGTGGACGGCCACGAGACCCAGCTCCTCGGTCGGGACCGGCCCCAGGACGGTATTCACTCGCGACACAGAACTCACCTCTGGGAAATGGAACGTGATGGGCGTGGGCGTGCTCAGCGCACCGACAGCAGGGCGCGCGGGTTCTCCTCGAGAATCCGCCGCACGTCCCCGTCGCCGAGGCCCCGTGCCGTCAGGAGCGGGACGAAGGTTGTCAGGACATGGCTGTACGGCAGGTCGTTGCCGGTGTGGCCCTTCGCCACGCCGGTGGCGCCGGCGGACAGCAGGATCCGGTCGCCGAAGCCGGCCCGCACCAGTTCGGCGACCAGGGCGGCACGCTCGGCGTCCGTGATGTGTTCCCCGCCCTCCGTGCCGACGTGGTCGAGCGCCGCGTAGGCGCCGCGGCGGGCGGTCTCCAGGGGCGCGCCGGCGGCGACGGCGTCCGCGCGGTCGAGTCCGCCGACGACGACGCGGCCGGCCGGCAGCTTCTCGTCCAGGACGACGTCGAGGTCGTGGACGGCGTCGCTCCCGTACCGGAGGGAGACCGCGACGCCGGTGGCCAGGGCGGTCCGGGCGGCGCCGCGGAAGAGGCTCTCGTCGGTCGCGGTCATGCCGGTGCGGGTCGCGGTGGTGGCCACCAGGCCGGCGGCGCCGCGCCGCTCCACCCGGGGCACGACCATGCCCTCGGTGACCTCCTTGGTGAAGAGGTCGGCGAACTTGTCGGCCGGCCACGGGGTCGGCGGGTTGGTCTGCGGCGTCAGGAAGTAGCCGCCGAGCAGCTCCTCCGGGCCCTGGCCCGTCGAGGCGACGATGTGCACGCCGGTCGCGCGGGAGAGGGCCTCGTACAGCCGGACGTCCCGGCCGTGGAACATGCCGGTGCTGTCCACGATCGTGCCGCCGCCGTGGGCGCGGAAGTCCCTGAGCTTCGCGGCGAGGGTCTCGAAGATCTCGGCGCGGTCGATGGTGACGTCGAAGGCGTACTCCGCGCCCGGGACCACCGACAGCAGCGCCTCGTGGACCGAGACGACGCCCAGTTCCTCGGCCGGCACCGGGCCGAGGACGGTGTTCACGGTGTTGCTCATGCCGCTCATGCCTGCCTCACGTCTGCGGGATGGGGTGCTCGGCACCCTGTGGCTGCGGTCACGTTAACCATTCGGTTTACACGCCGTCAATGAAACGAACGCCACGAAAAAACAATCTGCGCAGGGTTGCGCGAACACCTCCGAGCAGCACCCCACGGGCGCCACCAGGAGCCATACATGAACGCCACGCATGATGGGGTATGCAAAGCATTCACTTGCTGGATGCAGGACCGGCCACTTCACTGAGGGCATGACCAAGCCGCCCACCTCCGACGTCGACCTCTTCGCCGACGACGTCCTGCTGGACCCCTTTCAGGCCTACGCCGAGCTGCGGGAGCAGGGCCCCGTAGTCCATCTCCGGAAGAACGACGTCTACGCACTGACCCGGTACGACGTCATCCGGGGCGCGCTCGCCGACTGGGAGTCGTTCTCGTCGGCCTCGATCGCCTTCAATCCGACGGCCAACGAGGCCCTCACCGGGACCTCGCTCGCCTCCGACCCTCCGGCGCACACCCAGCTGCGGGCGGCCCTCACCGAGAACCTGTCCCCGCGTGCGCTGCGCGGTCTCAAGGGCCGGATCGAGACGAAGGCGGACACCCTCGTCGCCGAACTCGTCGAGCGGGGCTCCTTCGAGGCCGTCGACGCCCTCGCTCGCGCCTTCCCCCTGGAGGTCGTCGCGGACCTCATCGGCTTCACCGGCCACGTGCGCGACAACATGCTGCGCTGGGGACAGGCCGCCATGCAGGTGCTCGGCCCGATGAACCAGCGCACGGCCGAGAACTTCCCCGTCGCCGGCGAGCTGTACGCCTGGTGCTCCGCGGTCCGGGCCGACGACCTGGCCGAGGGCTCCGTGGGCCGGGGCATCTTCGAGGCCGAGGCACGCGGCGCCATCCCCCCGGACACGGCCGGGCACATCATCCACCAGTACCTCGGGGCCGGCGTCGACAGCACCATCGCGGCGATCGGCAACATCGTCGCCCTCTTCGCCAGGCACCCCGACCAGCTCGCCCTGGTCCGCGCGGACCCCTCGCTGGTGCCGGCGGCGTTCAACGAGGTGCTGCGCTTCTGGCCGCCCATCAACGCCTGGGGGCGGCTCGCCACCAGGGACGTCGACATCGACGGGACCGTCGTCCCGGCGGGCGCCCAGGTCGCGGTGCTGCTCGGGTCCGGCAACCGCGACCCCCGGCACTACGACGACCCGGACGCCTTCCTCGTCACCCGCAACCCGGTCGACCACCTGGCGTTCGGCTACGGGCCGCACGGCTGCGCCGGCCAGGGACTCGCCCGTCTGGAGGCGCACGCCGTGATCGAGGCGCTGTCCCGGCGCGTCGGCCGTCTCGTCGCCGGACCGGAGGTCCGCGTTCCCAGCAACACCACCCGGAGCATCGAAGAGCTCCCCGTCCTGGAGGTGATCCCCGCGTGAGGATCGTTCTCGACCGCCCCCGCTGCGAGGGCCACGGCCTGTGCGAGGAGGCCGCGCCGCAGCTCATGCACCTCGACGACGAGGGCGAACTCGTGCTGGACCGCGAGGAGGTCGACGGTGCGGACGCCGCGCTGGCGAACGCCGCCGCCCGCGTCTGCCCGGTCGCCGCGCTGAGGGTCGCATGACCACCCGCGCACCGGCCCGTGTGGTCGTCGTCGGCAACGGGATCGCCGGGCTCACCGCCGCCGACACGCTCCGCGAGGCCGGCTTCGACGGCGAGCTGACCGTCGTCGGCGACGAACCGCACCCGGCGTACAGCCGCCCGGCACTGTCGAAGGCGCTGCTGCTCGACGGCGACGACCTGACCTCGCACGAACTGCCGCCGGCCGGCCACGGGGCGACGGAGCTGCTCGGGGTGCGGGCGACCGGGCTGGACGTCGACCGCCGGCGCGTCACGCTCGACGACGGCACGCAACTGCCGTACGACCGCCTCGTGCTGGCGACCGGATCGCGCGCCAGACGGTTGTCCGGGCTGCCCGGGGAACTCACCCTGCGCGGGCTCGACGACGCCCTGTCCCTGCGCGGCCGGCTGGCGGCCGCGCCGTCGGTCGTCGTGGTGGGCGGGGGCCCGCTCGGCATGGAGATCGCGTCGGGCTGCCGGGCCGCGGGCTGCGAGGTCACCCTCGTCTCCCAGGGCGTCCCGCTGGTCCTCCAGCTCGGCCCGTACCTCGCCGGTGTCTTCGCCGGGGCGGCGCGGGAGCACGGGCTGACCGTCCTCGAGACCGCGGCCGCGCGGATCGAGGGGCACGGCGCGAACGCCCGGGTCGTCCTCGACGAGGGCACGGTCCTGGAGGCGGACGTGGTCCTGACCGCCGCCGGCGACATTCCCAACACGGAGTGGCTCGCGGGCTCGGGACTCACCGCGAAGGGTGCCGTACCGGTCGACAGCCGGGGGCTCGTCCGCCCCGATGTGGCCGCCGTCGGCGACCTCGCGGCGTTCCCCACCGCGCACGGCGTGCGCCGCGTCCCCCTGTGGAGCAGCGCGATCGAGCAGGCCAAGGTCGCCGCGAGGGCCCTGCTCCGCGGCGACGAGGCGCCGCCGCTCGACTTCCAGCCGTACTTCTGGACCGAGCAGTTCGGGCTGAGCCTGAAGGCGGTGGGCCATCTGCCGGCGGAGGGCGAACCGGAGTACGTCGACGGGGCTCCCGGGGGCGGACCGGCGCTGATGCGCTGGCCGCACCAGGACGGCACCGCCGACGCCGTGGCGCTCAACTACCGGATAGCCGTCCCCCGGCTGCGCCGGATGACCCGGGCCGCCGCGTAGGGTTCCCCGCATGAGCGAAGGGGACGAGGGCACCACGGGTTCGGAGCTGGACCGTCTGGCGTCGGTCAACCTCAACCTGCTGGTGCCCCTCCTCGCCCTGCTCGAGGAGCGTTCGGTGACCCGGGCCGCGGAGCGGGTCGGTCTGTCCCAGCCGGCGATGAGCCACGCGCTCACCAGGATGCGGCGTCTGCTCGGCGACGAACTCGTCGTGCGGCAGGGGACGGGCGTCACTCTGACCCCGCGGGCGCTGCAGCTGATCGCGCCGCTGCGCAGCGCCCTGCGGCAGACGGCACGCGTCGTGGACCTGCCCCGCTTCGACCCCGCGACGGACCAGCGGGTCGTCACGGTCGCCATGACGACCAGCACGGCGTTCGTCGTCGGCCCGCGGCTGTCGCGGCTCGTCGCCGAGCGCGCCCCGCACGCCACGCTGCGGCTGCGGACGATCACGGTCCCGGCCGACGCCACCTTCACCGACCAGGGCGTCGACGTGGTGCTGATCTCCGAGGGGCACTCCTCGCCCTATCCGCGCGAGCGGCTGTACAACGACCGCGTGGTGGTCGTGGCCTCTCCGGACACGCCGCCGGAAGCGAGCGCGCTCGACCTCCTGACCACCCAGCGGCACGTCGTCGTGGACACCGACCGGAGGGTATTTCCCTACTCCGTGCTGGAGGAGAAGGGCATTCCCTACAGCGTCGGCAGGCTGAGCTCCGACTTCCTGCTGGTGCCCTTCCTGGTCGCCCGCGCGGGCGGGGTCGCGCTGATCCGCCACCGGGTCGCCGTCGCCATGCGGTCCCTCGCCGACCTGCGGATCGAGGAGTTCCCGTTCCCCCTTCCGGGGCTCGGGATCGACATGGTCTTCAACCCCCGGCTGAGCGACCAGTACTTCGTCGAATGGCTCCGGGCGCTGCTGTTCGACGTCGCCGCCCACCTCTGACGTCTCAGGCCGGCCGGCGGGAGTTGAGCCGGGCGGCCTGACGCGTGAGGTGGTCGCGCTCGGCGAGGTCGGACGCCTTGTGGGCCGCCTCGGCGTACAGCCGCGCCGCCGTCACCGGGTCTCCGTCGCGCTCGTGGAGGTACGCGGCCACCGCGGTGTGGCGGGGCAGTGAGGCGTCCAGCTCCGCGAGGGCCGCCAGCCCGGCGCGCGGTCCGTCGGCCTCGCCGACGGCGACCGCGCGGTTGAGCCGGACGACCGGGCTGTCGGTCAGGCGCGTGAGTTCGTCGTACCACTCGACGATCTGCACCCAGTCGGTCTCCTCGGCGGTGGGCGCGTCGGCGTGCAGGGCGGCGACGGCGGCCTGGGCCTGGAACTCGCCCAGCCGGTCGCGGGCGAGCGCCGTCTGCAGGATGCCGATGCCCTCGGCGATCGCCCCGGTGTCCCAGCGTCCGCGGTCCTGTTCGGCGAGCGGCACCAGGCTGCCGTCGGGCGCGGTGCGGGCGGCGCGCCGGGCGTGGTGCAGCAGCATGAGGGCGAGCAGCCCCGCCACCTCGGGGTGGTCGACGGCGGCCGCGAGCTGCCGGGTGAGCCGGATGGCCTCGGCCGCGAGGTCGACGTCACCGGAGTAGCCCTCGTTGAAGACCAGGTAGAGGACGCGCAGCACGGTGGCGACGTCGCCGGGCCGGTCGAACCGCGCGCCGGCGACGGTGCGCTTGGCCCGGCTGATCCGCTGTGCCATCGTCGCCTCGGGCACCAGGTAGGCCCGGGCGATCTGGCGGGTGGTGAGCCCGCCGACGGCGCGCAGTGTCAGCGCGACCGCGGAGGACGGCGTCAGCGACGGGTGGGCGCACAGGAAGTACAGCTGGAGCGTGTCGTCCGCGTCGGACGCGGGCCCGGGCGGCGGCTCCTCCTCGACGAGGTCCTCACGCCGGCGGCGGGCCGCGTCCGCCCGCGTGGCGTCGAGGAACTTGCGCCAGGCCACGGTGACCAGCCAGCCCTTGGCGTCCCTCGGCGGGTCGGCGGGCCAGACGCGGATCGCCTTGACCAGCGCGTCCTGTACGGCGTCCTCGGCCGCCGCGAAGTCGGCTCCGCGGCGGACGAGGACGCCGAGCACGCCCGGCGTGAGGCTTCTCAGCAGGGCCTCGTCCATCGCCGGCGTCAGTCCGTGATGGTGGGCGGCGCGGTCAGGAACGGGCGCAGCTCGAGCCACTCGTGGATCGGCCTGCCGCCCGCCCCGGGGGCGGCCGACAGCTCCCCGGCGAGTTCGACGGCGCGCTCGTAGCCGTCGACGTCGATCACCATCCAGCCGGCGATGAGGTCCTTGGTCTCGGCGAACGGGCCGTCGGTGACCGGCGGGCGCCCCTCGCCGTCGTACCGGACGAACGTCCCCTCGGGGGCGAGCGCCTGGCCGTCGACGAACTCGCCGGTCTTCTCGAGCCGGTCCGCGAAGTCCTGCATGTACTGGACGTGGGCCGAGATCTCCTCGGGCGTCCACTGGTCCATGGGGATGTCGTTGACGGCGGCGGGGGCGCCCCGGTAGTGCTTCAGCAGCAGGTACTTGGCCATGGTGTGCTCCTCGGTGCGGTGCGGACCATTGTGGTCGCGCTCACCCCGGGGACGGAGCCGGACGCGGGTTCTCGACATCCGCGCCGCACATTTTTCCCGCGGATCTCCCGTGCCGGGCATCCCGTCAGGTCAGCAGCCGCACCCAGCTCGCGCCGAGCTCGTCGAGCATCTGCTCACGGGTGAGCTTCCAGTCGGCGCGGTGCCAGTGCTGGGCGACGTAGTCGAGCTGGGCCATGGCGAGCACTCCCCGGAAGTGACGCTGGTGGGGTTCGAGGCGCCCGGCCGCCGTGAGTCCGTCCTCGATGTCGCTGATGGCCTCCTCCAGCCAGCGTTCGACCAGGTCGGGGAGGTCCGGATCGATCACCGCGGCATCACGGCCGATGCGGATGATCGGGCGGATGGCCGGCCAGCTCTCGGCGGTGCGCCGCAGCCACGCCATGATCGCTTCCGGGGTCCCCTCGGCGACGGTGGCGACCAGGTCCCTGGCCGTCGAACCGTGTTCGGGGGAACGGACGCGCTGGAGCACCTCGTTGAGCTGTTCGTCGATCAGCGCCTTCATCAGTTCGCTGCGCGAGGGGAAGTAGGCGTAGAAGGTCACCCGTGTGGTGCCCGCCGCGGTGGCGATGTCGTCGACCGTGGTGGCGGCGTACCCCTTCGTCTTGAACAGCTCGAGTCCCGACTCCAGCAGCAGACGGCGCGTCATCCGCTTCTGTGCCTCACGAAGGTTCGCCATGCCGGAGATCCTAACGCCGTCCGTGCACGGCGAACGCACACACCGGCTCCGAGCTTTACGTGAGATAAGTGATCTTTACCATGCGTACGGCTTCTCAGATGCGCAGCTCGACGGAGAGCCGCTCCCCCAGTTCCGCCGCCGTGACGCCGTACGTCTCCAGGATCCTGAGCCCGTCCGGACCGGTGGCGAAGACGCCGTGGTCGGTGTAGACGCGGTGGACGCAGGCGGCCCCGGTGAGCGGGTAGGTGCACGCGGGGACGAGCTTGGGCGTGCCGTCCCGGGTGAACAGCTTCATCATCACCAGCACCTGCCGCGCTCCGACGGCGAGGTCCATCGCGCCGCCGACGGCGGGGACGGCGTCCGGGTCACCGGTGTGCCAGTTGGCCAGGTCGCCGTGGTGGGAGACCTGGAACGCCCCGAGGACGCACACGTCCAGGTGACCGCCGCGCATCATCGCGAAGGAGTCGGCGTGGTGGAAGTACGCCGCTCCGGGCAGCTCGGTGACCGGGACCTTGCCGGCGTTGGTGAGATCGGGGTCGATCTCGTCGCCGGTGGCGGCCGGGCCCATGCCGAGCATGCCGTTCTCGGTGTGCAGCACGATCCCGGAGTCCGCCGACAGGTGCTCGGCGATCCGGGTCGGCTGTCCGATGCCGAGGTTGACGTAGGAACCGGCCGGGATGTCGCGGGCGATGCGGGCGGCGAGTTCCTCGGTGGTGAGCGGGCCCCGGCCGGTGTGTTCCACCACGGTGGCTGCGGTCGTCATCAGCGGGCTCCTTGCACGGTGAGCCGGCGGGCCTCGGCCCGTACCAGGCGGTCGACGTAGATGCCCGGGGTGATCACGGTCTCCGGGTCGATCTCCCCTGCGGGCACGATCCCGGCGACCTGGGCGACGACCGTGCCGGCGGCGGTGGCCATCACGGGGCCGAAGTTCCGGGCGGTCCTGCGGTAGACGAGGTTGCCCACGGTGTCCGCCCGGTGGGCGGATATCAGGGCCACGTCACCCTTGATCGGGTGCTCCAGGACGTGGACGCGGCCGTCGATCTCCCGCGTCTCCTTGCCGTCCGCCAGCGGGGTGCCGGCGCCGACGGGGCTGTAGAAGGCGCCGATGCCCGCCCCGGCGGCCCGCATCCGCTCGGCGAGGGTGCCCTGCGGTACGACCTCCAGGCCGACGCGTCCGGCCCGGTACAGCTCGTCGAAGACGTACGAGTCGCTCTGCCGGGGGAAGGAGCAGATCACCTTGCGCACCCGGCCGGCCGCGAGGAGGGCGGCCAGGCCGACGTCGCCGTTGCCCGCGTTGTTGGAGACGACGGTCAGGTCGCCGGCGCCCTGCCGGATCAGCGCGTCGATCAGGTCGAACGGCATGCCCGCCAGCCCGAATCCGCCCACCAGGACGGTCGAGCCGTCCTCGATGCCCGCCACGGCCTCGTCGGCCGTCTCCGCGATGGTCGTGGTCATCCCTGGCCCACCTCGTCGCTCACGTTCTCCAGGACCACGGCGAGGGCCTGGCCCACGCCGATGCAGATCGCCGCGAGGCCCCAGCGCTCGCGCCGCTCACGCAGCACCTTCGCCAGCGTGCCCAGCAGCCGGCCGCCCGAGGCGCCCAGCGGGTGCCCGAGGGCGATGGCGCCGCCACGGGTGTTGACGATCTCCGGGTCGACGCCCCAGGCGTCCACGCAGGCGAGCGACTGCACGGCGAACGCCTCGTTCAGCTCCACCGCGCCGACGTCGCCCCAGCCGATCCCGGCCCGGCGCAGCGCCCGCTCGGCGGCCTCCACGGGGGCGAAGCCGAACCGCTGCGGCTCGACGGCGTGCACGCCGCGCCCGGCGATCCGGGCGACCGGGGCCAGCCCGATCCGTCCGGCCGCCTCGCCGGTGCCGAGGAGCACGGCGGACGCGCCGTCGCTCAGCGGGGAGGCGTTGCCCGCGGTGATCGTCCCGTCCGGACGGAACGACGGCTTCAGGGCGGCCAGCCTCCCGGGGTCGGTGCCGGGGCGGATGCCCTCGTCGCGGGCGAGGTCCTCCACGGGCAGGACCAGGTCGTCGTAGAAGCCCTCGTCCCAGGCCGCGGCGGCCAGCCGGTGCGAGCGCGCCGCGAAGGCGTCCTGCCGCTCGCGGGAGATCGAGAACTCCTCCTGGAGCTGTTCGTTGCACTCGCCCAGCGAGACCGTCCATTCCTTCGGCATCGCGGGGTTCACCAGCCGCCAGCCGAGGGTGGTGGACACGGCCGTGACGTCACGGGCGGGGAAGGCGCGGTCCGGCTTGGGCAGCACCCACGGCGCGCGGCTCATGGACTCCACCCCGCCGGCGACGACGACGTCCGCGTCGCCGGACTCCAGGGTGCGGGAGGCGACGACCGCCGCGTCCAGGCTGGATCCGCAGAGCCGGTTGACGGTGGTGGCGGGCACGCTCACCGGCAGTCCGGCCAGCAGCACCGCCATCCGGCCGACGTTGCGGTTGTCCTCGCCCGCGCCGTTGGCGTTGCCCCACACCACGTCGCCGATCGCGGCGGGGTCGAGGCCGGGCGCCTTGGCCAGCACGCCCGTCAGCGCGGCGGCGGCGAGGTCGTCGGGGCGCACCCCGGCGAGGGCCCCGCCGAAGCGGCCGAACGGGGTGCGGGCCGCCGCGTAGAGGTAGGCGTCGCTCATGCCGCGCCGCCGGCCGGCACGGGTTCCCCGGTGACCGCCGAGTCCAGCGGTATCGCCGTGAACATCGGCGGCTCCTCGTCCGGGGTCAGCGCGGTCGGGCCGTACAGCCAGTCGGTGAACGCGTAGTCGTAGGTGTCGCGGGCGCGCAACAGCACGTTGCGCTGCTCGCGGGCGAGACCGTCGAGGTGCCACAGCTCGCCCCACTTGCGGGACGTGGTCAGGACGCGTCGGCAGTGCTCCGGGCGGACGGCCTCGTAGGCGGCGAGCGCGGCGGTCCAGTCGACCGTGCCGTCCTCGGCGCGGTTGCGGGCGACATGCTCGCCGAGCACCCAGCCGTCCTCGATGGCCATGATCGCGCCCTGCGCGATGTACTGCAGCGGCGGGTGCGCGGAGTCGCCGAGCAGCGCGATCCGGCCGTGCACCCACGTCATGATCGGGTCGCGGTCGAACATCCGCCACCACTTGTCCCGCCACATGAAGGGCAGGCCGTCCTGGACGAACCCGCAGGTCCCGGCGAAGGCGGCGTCGAGTTCGTCCGGCGTGCCCCAGTCGTCCTGCCCGGCGAGCGCCTTGGGCGACTCGAAGACCGCGACCTGGTTGAGCATCTCGCCGCCGCGCAGTCCGTAGTGGACGAAGTGGCACCGGGGGCCGATGTACACCACGACCTCGCTGAGGTCGACGGACTCCACCCGGGGCTGCGCGGCCGGGACGGTGCCGCGGTAGGCGACGTACGCCGAGGAGACGGGCCGGTCGTCGACGAACAGCTTGCGGGCGGGCGAGTGCAGGCCGTCGGCCGCGATGACCATGCCCGCCTCGTGGGTCTCGCCGGAGGCGAGGGTCACCCGGGCGCCGCCGTCGGTGTTCTCGTACGAGGTCACCCGGGCGTCGTTGACCAGTTCGACGCCGGCCCGCTCGCAGGCGCGCAGCAGCAGGCCGTGCAGGTCGCTGCGGTGGATGACCAGGTACGGGTAGCCGTAGCGCCGCTCCAGGTCGCGCAGGTCGAGCCGGGTCAGCTCGTCGCCGTCGACGGCGTCGCGCATGACCATGGCGTCCGGGACGACGCCGAGGCTCTTGGCCTCGTCCAGGAGGCCGTAGTCGTCGAGGATGCGGGTGCAGTTGGGGGCGAGCTGGATGCCCGCGCCGACCTCGCCGAAGGCGGGGGCGCTCTCCAGCAGGCGGACGCTCTGGCCCTGGCGGGTCAGGGAGCAGGCCACGCCGAGGCCGCCGATGCCGCCTCCGACCACGATCACATCAGGGTGGGACATGGGAATCACTTCTCTACAGCCACGGGCCGAGCTCGGGAGCGTCGGCGAGCGAGTGGGGACGGCCGGCCAGCCAGGCCGCGACCTCCGGCAGCGGGCCGTCGGGGAGCCCGGTCAGCCCGCGTCTGGCGCGGATCTCTCCGGCCAGGGCGGTGAGGAAGCCCTTCGGGAGGTCGGCGAAGGTGACGACGCCGGTGCCGAGGTCGACGGCGTGGACGCACACCTCGCGGGCGCGCATCCACGGCAGCTCGGTCGCGGGGACGGTGCGGCCCTGGGCGGTGACGACCTCGTGCTGCCACTGTTCGCCGGTGAGCGCGTCCAGTCCCTCCCCGAGCCGCCGTGCGGAGCCGGTGAGCCAGGAGCGCAGCTCGCCGGCCGACAGGGTGGGGCCCTTGGCGATGCCGGCGGCGCGCTCCTCGGCGGAGGCGTACATCGGCGTCTTCTCGCCGGTGGCCGCCCAGTGCACCAGGTTGCACAGGGCGTCGGCGTTGGCGGCGACATGCGCCACCAGGTGCTTGCGGGTCCACTCCGGCAGCGCGCTGGGGGCACGGAAGCCGGCCTCGTCGAGGCCCGCGACGGCGTCGAGCATCAGCTCGGTGCCGGTACGTGCCCAGGCGCGGGCGTCGGCGAAGGTGCGCGCGGTACCGGTCACTCCCCGACCACCTTGTTGGTGCAGGCGCCCAGGCCGGCGATCTCGGTGCTCACGGTCTGGCCGGGGAGCAGGAAGACCTTGGGGTCGCGGGCGTTGCCCACGCCGGCCGGGGTGCCGGTGGCGATGATGTCGCCGGGGCGCAGGGTGATGACGGTGGAGATGTACTGGACCAGGAAGACCGGGTCGAACAGCAGCGTGCCGGTGTCGTCCTGCTGCATGACCTGGCCGTCGACGACCGTCCTGACCTCGAGCGCGGGGCGGACGCCGCCGACCTCGTCGGGGGTGACGACGTAGGGGCCGACCGGGGTGGACGCCTCCCAGATCTTGCCCTGGGTCCACTCGATGGTGCGGAACTGCCAGTCGCGCACCGAGATGTCGTTCATGACGGTGAAGCCGGCGATGGCGTCGGCGGCCTGCTGCTCGTCGGCGCGGCGCACCTGGGCGCCGATCACGACGGCCAGTTCGACCTCCCAGTCGAGCGCCTCGGTCTCGGCCGGCTTGACGATGTCGTCGTTCGCGCCCAGCAGGGTGTCGGCGAACTTCGGGAAGAGGGTCGGGTGACTCGGCAGTTCCCGGCCCATCTCCTTGATGTGGTTGGTGTAGTTGTGGCCGACGCAGACGACCTTGGAGGGGTTCGGGACGACCGGCGCGAAGTCGGCGCCCTCGACCGGGTAGGTGGTGCCGGACGCGGCGGCGGCCTTCGCCCGCCAGTCGGCCCGGGCGAACAGCTCGCCCAGGTCGGCGTGTCCGAGGTCGACGAGGACCTCGCCGTCGAGGCGGACCGCGCGGGTCCCGTCGGCGGTGCGGAGGGTGGCGAGCTTCATGTCAGGCGTCCTTCTGGGTGCGGTCGAGCTTGAGCGCCTCGAAGACGGGCGCGTCGGAGAAGCGGAACAGGTCGAGGGCGCCCTCGTCGGAGTCGGAGGCGCCGGCCTCGGAGCGGGCGGAGAACGGCTCCCAGGACGGGACGACGAACAGGTCGCCGCGGGTCACGGTCCAGGACCTGTCCCCGACGGTCACCACGCCGGAGCCGTCGAAGACCTGGTGGACGGACGATCCGGTCTCGCGCACCGGCGCGGTCTCGGCGCCCCGGGCGACGCGGTGGAACTCGGCGCGCAGGGTCGGCAGCACGTCGGAGCCGTCGTGCGGGTTGGAGTAGCGCACCGCGGCGTGGCCGGGCTCGACGGTGCCGCCGAAGCCCTCCTTCTCCAGCAGCAGCTGGTCGCGCAGGGCGGCGTTGGTGTACTCCCACTTGTACGACAGCAGCGGGCTGCCCGGCGTGGCGGGGACGGCCGACAGGGGGCGCAGGCCCGGGTGTCCCCACAGGCGCTCGGAGCGCGACCGCTCGGGCGTGGTCCGCTCGGCGTCGCCGATCTCGTCGCGGCCGAACTCGAAGAACTGTGCCTCGGTGACGTACTGGAAGGGGATGTCCAGGCCGTCGATCCAGGCCATCGGCTCGGAGGTCGCGTTGTGGTGGGCGTGCCAGTTCCAGCCGGCCTGCGGGAGGAAGTCACCGCGGTTCATCGGCACCGGGTCGCCGCCGACGACCGTCCACACGCCCGAGCCCTCGACGACGAAGCGGAAGGCGTGCTGGGTGTGACGGTGCTCGGGTGCGTCCTCGCCCGGCATGAGGTACTGGATGGCCGCCCACAGGGTCGGTGTGGCGAAGGGCCGGCCGCCGAGGGAGGGGTTGGCCAGCGCGATGGCCCGGCGCTCGCCGCCGCGCCCGACGGGGACCAGGCCGCCGGCCCGGTCCGCGAGTTCCCGCAGCCGCTGCCAGCGCCACAGGTGGGGCACGGCGCGCGAGCGCGGGTGGGCCGGCATCAGGTCGCCGATCTCGGTCCACAGCGGGACGAGCAGCTCCTGTTCGAAGCCCCGGTACAGCTCTTCGAGCGCCGGGGTGACCTCGGGTTGCCCCTCCGCGGCGACGGCCTGGAGCCGGACCGGGGAACCCGTTGCGGTGTCATGGGCGAGGGAGGAGTGAGTCACGCTCCACAGACTGCGCCGTGTCTTCAGAGAGAACATGTAGATTCTGGAGAGCAGAATCTTTGAGGAAGTGCCATGGACAAGCCGCTCAAGACTCCCCCGCCGTACCCCGTCGCCAGCGTGGACCACGCGCTGCGGGCCGCGACGATCCTGCAGATGGAGGGCGGTGCGACCGTGTCGCAGATCGCCGAGCGGCTCGGCGTGGCCAGGTCGACCGCGCACCGGCTGCTGGCGATGCTGGTCTACCGGGACTTCGCCGTGCAGGACGAGGACCGCGTCTACCGTGCGGGTCCGGTGCTGGAACTCGCCGCGCACTCCCAGTCGCTGGTGTCGCGGCTGCGCGCGGCGGCCCTGCCGCATCTGCGGCGCGTCGTCGACCTGGTGGACGAGACCACGAACCTGATCGTGCGCACCGGGGACACGGCCCGGTTCATCGCCAGCGTGGAGTGCCGGCAGGCGCTGCGGGTCGGTTCCCGGGAGGGCATGGTGTTCGCGGCCCACCGCACGACGGCGGGGCTGCTGCTCCTCGCCGACCTGTCCGACGCGGAACTGGACGAGGTGTACGCCCCGGAGCGCTACCGGGACCGTCCCGGCGACCGGCCCGACCTCGCCCGGCTGCGGACGGAGCTGGCGCGGCTGCGCCGCAACGGTTTCGCCGTCAACAAGGAGCGCTCCGAGCGCGGTCTCGTGGCCGTCGGGGTGCCGGTGCGCGACCGGGACGGCACCGCGCTGGCCGGTCTGTCGGTCTCCATGCCCGGCGTGCGCTACGACCCGCACCGGCTCCAGCCCCTGGTGGCCACCCTGGACGCGTCGGCGCGCGCCCTGGAGGCCGACCTGGCGGAGGTCCGCTGAGTCCGCGGTCCCGGGGGCGAATTTGTCTTACATCTAGATCGCTCATCTTAAGTTGTGCATTTTTCATTGACGCGACGTAAAGCGAAGTGTCATTCTCCCGGCACCACGCCGGACTCGCGACGTGCCCTCTCCCCCACCTCGTACGCAGAGCCGAGCGCCTTGACGCTCCCGGGCTCCCGTCTTCTCGGGCCGCCCGCTTTCCCAGCCAGGGAGAACCAGCAATGACGCTCAACGACGGGACGACGACGTCCCACGGCCCCACCGCGGGGGCCGCCCGGACACCGGGCTACGCGGGAACACTGGCTGCCGCCTGCGGCGCGGTCTTCGTGGCCCAGGTCGCGAACGCGCTGCCCGCCTCGCTGAACGGACTCCTCCAGCAGGACCTGAACACCCACGGCTCCCAGCTCACCTGGATCACCGCCGCGTTCATGATCGCCGTGGTCTGCTTCGAGTTCACCTTCGGTGTCCTCGGTGACCTCTTCGGACGGCGCAGGCTCGTGGTGGCCGGCACGGCCCTCGTCGCCGCGGGAAGCGCCGTGGCCGCGGTGGCGCCCAGCGTCCAGGTGCTGTGGATCGGCGCCGCCCTCAACGGCCTGGGCGCGGGCGCCATGTTCCCCGGTTCGCTCACCGCGATCAGCGCGGTCACCCGCGGAATGCGGGAACGGGCGCACGCGGTGGCGGTCTGGAGCGGCTTCCTGTCCGCCGGCGCCGCGGTCTCCCCCCTGCTGGGCGGCATGTTCGCCAAGGTCGGCTCGTGGCGTGGCTCCTTCTGGGTGCTCGTCGGACTCGCCCTGGCCAGCATGGTGCTCACCCTGGTCCTGGCCACGGAGTCGAAGGCCCCGGAGGGCCGCAGGCTCGACGTCCCCGGTCAGATCACCTTCGCCATCGGCCTCATCCTGGTCCTGTACGGGGCCGTCGAGGGCCCCGAGTCCGGCTGGACCACCCTTCCGGTGATGCTGGCCTTCGGTGTCGGCGCGTGCTTCCTCGCCGCGTTCGTGCTGGTGGAGCTGGGCGCCGAGTCCCCGATCTTCGACCTGAGGCTGTTCCGCAACCGCGCCTTCACCGTGTCGTCCGTCGTCGCGGTCATCGGCATGCTCGCCTTCCTGGGCGCCTGCTTCGCCACGAGCATGTGGCTGGGTCCCGTGCAGCACCAGGACCCGATCCGCGTCGCGGTCCCCTTCCTGCTCCTGCAGGGCCCCGCCTTCCTGCTCATCCCGGTCGTCTCGCGCCTCCTGCACCGGGTCGCCGCGACATGGCTGCTGACCTCGGGGTTCGTCCTGATGGCGATCGGGTGCCTCCTCTTCGCCGGGATGGACGTCACCGACACCGGGCTCGGCGGCTTCGTCGCGCCGTCCCTGCTGATCGGCGTCGGCTTCGCGCTGACCGTCAGCTCCGTGACGGCCGTGGCGCTGAACAGCGTGCCCCGGCATCTGGCCGGCATGGCCAGCGCCACCACCAACATGCTGCGCGACCTCGGCTTCGCCCTCGGCCCCGTGGTCGTCACCGCGGTCGCCCTCAGCGGCGCCGGGTCGGCGTTCACCGCGAAGCTGGCCGGCGCGGACCTGACCGCCGGCCAGCTGGCGGCGGCACGCGAGATCGCCTCCGCCGGCGGCCCCATCGCCGTGAACAGCCTGCCGCCCGGCGCCCCGGGCTCCGCCGCCCACGGCGTCGCCCTGGAGGCCCTGGGCAGCGGGTTCGGCACCGCGTATCTGGTGTGCGCCGTGGCGGCCGTCGTCGCCGCCGCCCTGACCGCCTTCGGCATGATCGGCCTCGGCCGCTCGCACGCCGGGGACGAGGAGTCCGGCGCAGCGCCGTCCGCCGCGGACGGCAGGGCGCCGGACCCGGCCGCCGCCCGCTAACCCAGCGGCTCGATACGGATGTTGCGGTAGCGCACCGCGTTCCCGTGGTCCTGCAGCCGGATCGCTCCGGCCGCGGGACCTTCGGGCGCTCCGCCGCCCGTCGGACCGTCGATCGCGACGTCGTCGTGGACCTTCCTGCCGTTCCACACCACGGTGACCCGCGCGTCGGCCGTCTTGTTCCCCTCGGCGTCGTAGCGCGCCGCGCGGAAGACGATGTCGTACGACTGCCAGGTCTCGGGCGCCTTGGCCGCGTTGACGTCGGGCGCCTTCTTCAGATAGATCGCTCCCGCCTCATCGGTGTCCGGGGTGGTGTCGCCGTAGGAGTCCAGGATCTGGATCTCGTAGCGGTCCTGGAGGTAGACGCCGCTGTTGGCGCGGTCCTGGCCCGTCACGTCCGGGGGCAGCT
>Ga0247820_10000242_pt1 | contig 28000 bp, 34 predicted proteins | sample 13C_Glucose_Day1_2_FD_192480 | JGI IMG/M metagenome (GOLD analysis project Ga0247820, IMG submission 192480) | Soil microbial communities from agricultural site in Penn Yan, New York, United States - 13C_Glucose_Day14 | ecosystem: Environmental > Terrestrial > Soil > Agricultural land | place...
CATGCGTGCGCTCATACGCACATAATGAGCCCGTGGGCGCCGTCGCGTCCACCTCGCGCACCGGAAGGGGACGATCGTGAGCGACCGCCACCACCACGGCCATGAGCACGGGCACGACCACGACCACCACCATGAGCACGACCACGGACACAGCCACGGTCACGGGCACCGCCGTTCCGTGTTCCGCCGCCTCGCCCATCTGCTCGCCCCGCACTCGCACGAGACCGCCGACAAGCTCGACCCCGCGCTGGAGTCCTCGGCCCGGGGGATGCGCGCGCTGTGGGTCTCCCTGGCGGTGCTGGGGGCGACGGCGCTCGCGCAGGCGGTCGTGGTGGCCGTGTCGGGCTCGGTGGCGCTGCTCGGCGACACGGTGCACAACGTCGCGGACGCGCTGACCGCCGTGCCGCTGGGGATCGCCTTCGTGCTGGGCCGGCGCGCCGCCACCCGCCGCTTCACCTACGGCTACGGGCGCGCGGAGGATCTGGCGGGCATCGCGATCGTCCTGACGATCGCCGCGTCCGCCGCCTTCGCGGGGTGGACGGCGTTCGCGCGGCTGCTGGAGCCGCGCCCCGTCGGGCACATCCCGGTGGTAGCCGTCGCGGCGCTCGTCGGGTTCGCGGGCAACGAGTGGGTGGCCCGCTACCGCATCCGGGTCGGGCGTGAGATCGGCTCGGCCGCGCTGGTCGCCGACGGACTGCACGCCCGCACCGACGGGTTCACCTCACTGGCGGTGCTGCTGAGCGCCGGCGGCGCGGCCCTGGGGTGGCGGTTCGCCGACCCGGTGGTCGGTCTGGCGATCACGGCGGCGATCGTCCTGGTGCTGCGGGACGCCGCGCGGGAGGTGTTCCGGCGGGTGATGGACGCCGTCGACCCGGCGCTGGTGGACCGGGCCGAGGAGGCGCTGAAGCGGGTTCCCGGCGTGCGCGGGGTGGGCGAGCTGCGGCTGCGCTGGATCGGTCACCGGCTGCGCGCGGAGGTGGCGGTGGTGGTGGACGGCGGGGCGACGCTGCGCGAGGCGCACCATGTCGCCGTCGAGGCCGAGCACGCTCTGCTGCACGCCGTCCCCCGGCTGACCGCGGCCCTGGTCCACGCGGATCCGGAGCCGGTGCCGGGCGGGGCGGACCCGCATCTGGCCCTGGCCCACCACGCCGTGCGCTGACCTCAGACCACTCCCAGCCCCTCGAGCACGACCGCTCCGGGCAGTTCCGCGAACGCCTTGCCCGGGACCAGGAGCTTGCCGCGCCGCCGGCCGCTGCCGACGAGCACGTACGGCAGGTCCACGACGGCGGCGTCCACCAGCACCGGCCAGTCGCCGGGCAGCCCCAGCGGTGTGATGCCGCCGTACTCCATGCCGCTCTCCCCCGTGGCGGTGTCCATCGGGGCGAAGGACGCCTTGCGGGCGCCGAGGTGACGGCGCACCACGCCGTTGACGTCGAGCCGGGTGGTGGACAGGACGACGCACCCGGCGAGCGTGGTCGCGCCGCCCCGCTTGGCCGCGACCACCACGCAGTTCGCCGACCGCTCCAGCAGGTCCCGGCCGTAGTGCTCGACGAAGACGGCGGTGTCCGCCCAGCGCGGGTCGGTGTCGACGTACAGGATCCGGTCGGCGGGCACGCCGCCGCTCCAGTCGCGGACGGCCGCGGCGACCGGGGCGGTCAGCTCGTCGAGGCAGTCGGGGGCGGGGGTGGCCCGGTCGAAGTCTCCGATGGGTGCGCGCATGGCGGCACCGTAACAGCCGGCCGGAGGGCGCCCGTCAGTGCACGGGCGGCACCGAGACGGTCATGATCATCTCCATCGGGACCCCGCCCTTGTTGCCGTACGTGTGGGGCGTGTTGGCCTCGAAGGAGACGCTGGCACCGGCCGGCACCCGGTGCTCCGTCCCGTCGACGGTGAGGGTCAGCTCCCCCGCCGTGACGTGCAGGAGTTCGACCGTGCCGGCGGGGTGCGGGTCGGAGTCGCTGCTCTCGCCCGGCATCAGTTTCCAGTCCCACATCTCCAGCGGGCCCGGCGCCTCGGCGCCGGCGAGCAGCCGGTTGTAGCTGCCCTCCGCGGTGTGCCAGAGCCGTACGGCCTGGTCGGCGGGGACGATACGGACCTTCGGGCCCCGCTCGTAGTCGAGCAGGGTGGTGACGCTGACGCCCAGCGCGTCGCCGATCTTGACGACGGTGCCGATGCTCGGGTTGGTGCGGGCCTGCTCGATCTGGATGAGCATGCCGCGGCTGACGCCCGCCCGCGCCGCGAGCGTGTCCAGGGTGAAGCCGCGCTCGGTGCGCCAGCGCTTGACGTTGCGCGCCAGGGACTGGGTCAGCAGGTCGAGGTCCGACACATTCCATCCGTTCAATATTCTGGATGAAGGGGTTCACTCTGCTCAACTGCGGTGAGGTGCACCCGATCGTTCACCGCACTGTACTGCGAGGCCCGCCGTGACAGCACTCTTCGCCCTGGCCACCAGCCTGCTGAAGGGCCTGGCCGACTTCGGCGGCGGACTGCTGACCCGGCGCACCCCCGCACCCTGGTGAGGGCGGCTCAGCTCCCGGGCTCCAGCTCGGCGAGCCGCGCCGGACCGCTCGCGGCCGGCTCCGCGACTCCGGTCGAGGCCTGTCCGTCGAGCTCCGCGAGCCGGGCCACGGCCTCCTCGTCGAGCGCCGACAGCGCCCGCAGCTGGTCCGGGGTGACACCCTCCGGGATCGGCACGGGCGCCGGGGTGCGCAGGGGCGGCTGCCAGCCGTCGGCGGGAGTCCAGCGGCGTACGACACGGGCCGGGGCGCCCGCGACCACCGCGTGGTCGGGCACCGTGCCCCGGACCACGGCGCCCGCCGCCACCACCACGTTCCGCCCGACGCGCGCCCCCGGGAGGATCACCGCGCCGGTGCCGATCCAGCAGCCGGGTCCGATCTCCACCGGCTCCATCCGCGGCCACTGCTTGCCGATGGGCTCGTGCGGGTCGTCGTAGGAGTGGTTGGTGGAGGTGACGTAGACGTACGGCCCGAAGTAGCAGTCGCTGCCGATGGTGACCGTCGTGTCGGCGATGACATGGCTGCCGCGCCCCAGGACGACCCCGTCGCCGATGCGCAGGATCGGCTCCGGGCCGAGGTCCAGGCCGGGCATCAGACCGGCGGTGAGGGTGACCTGCTCGCCGACGATGCAGTGCGCGCCGAGCCGGATCCAGGGCTCGCCGAAGACCGTGCCGAGCGGGAAGGCGAGCCTGGTACCTGTTCCCATTGCCCCGAAGCGGAAGCGGCCGGGGTGCTCGGCGGTCACCGAACCCGTGCGCTGGGCCCAGGCCCAGCCCGCGTGGACCGCGCGCTGAGCGAGGCGGCGCGGCCAGGACGAGAACGTGTTCTTGCGCTTCGGCACCCGCTCACCGTAGTCGGCGGGCGCCGCGCCGTCGGGACGGTGACCCTGTGATCTTCACCCCACCGGGCAGGCGTACGGTGCGGGGTGTCTACGACGTGGGTGGAGGAGAGGCCGATGACGCACCGCGCGCTGATCACAGGTGTCGGGGGCAGGGAGCCGAAGGTCGACGGGGACGCGTTCGTGGCGCCCACGGCCTCGGTGATCGGGGACGTGACGCTGCACGCGGGCGCGAGCGTCTGGTACGGAGCGGTGCTGCGCGGGGACGTGGAGCGGATCTCCGTCGGCGCGAACAGCAACGTGCAGGACAACTGCACGCTCCACGCCGACCCGGGGTTCCCGGTCGGTGTGGGTGAGCGGGTGTCGATCGGGCACAACGCCGTGGTGCACGGGGCCACCGTCGAGGACGACTGCCTGATCGGCATGGGGGCGACCGTGCTCAACGGCGCCGTGATCGGCGCCGGGTCCCTGGTCGCCGCGCAGGCGCTGGTGCCGCAGGGGATGCGGGTGCCGCCGGGGTCACTGGTCGCCGGGGTGCCGGCGAAGGTCCGGCGGGAGCTCACCCCGGAGGAGCGGGAGGGGCTGACCCTCAACGGGACGATGTACGCCGAGCTGGCCAGGGTTCACCGGGAGGAGCACGGAGCCTAGAGGGCCCGGTCGGTCCGCGGGAGGGGCGGCCGCGCCCCTTCACGGCGGGTGTCAGTCGGCGGCGGCGGCGACGGGTTCGGGGGCCGCCTTCTTCGCCTTGCGCTTCAGCACCAGCATCGAGGTGACGCCGATCAGGACCGCCGCCACCAGGCCCAGCCAGGAGAAGCGCTTCAGCCAGGACTCGGCGACGATGCCCACGTAGTAGATGACGGCCGTGGTGCCGCCCGCCCACACGATGCCGCCGAGCACGTTGGCGATCAGGAACTTCCAGTACGGCATCCGCAGCACACCCGCGAGCGGGCCGGCGAAGATGCGCAGCAGGGCGACGAAGCGGCCGAAGAAGACGGCCCACATGCCCCACTTCTGGAAGGACCGTTCCGCGGTGGCGATGTGCGCCTCGCTGAAGTGCCGGGGGAACTTCGCCCCCAGCCAGGCCAGCATCGGCCGTCCGCCCTTGCGGCCGATGGCGTAGCCGATCGAGTCGCCGATGATCGCGCCGGCGGTGGCGCAGGCGCCGAGGACCACCGGGTCGATGTCGCCGTGCTGGGAGGCGAGCAGCGCGGAGGAGACCAGGATGATCTCGCCCGGCAGCGGGATGCCCAGGCTCTCCAGCCCGATGACCACTCCCACCAGCGCGTACACGGCGACCGCGGGTACGGTCTCGAGCCACTCCTGCACGTGCAACGCCCTGTCCTCCCGGTCCGCCGTCCGTGCGCCCGGTCCCGGCGCACGAACGGGAAGCCTACCGGGTCACCGGCGCCGGCCCGGCGGTCAGCCGTTGGGGCGCAGGGTCCAGACGACGCTCATCTCACCGGTGACCGCGCCGTCCTCGCGGCGGATGGCGATCGAGACGGGGAACTCGGGGCGGCGGCCCTCGTCGAGCTCGGCGACGACCTCGGCGGCCGGACGGCCGAGGGTCGCGGTGGCGGTGACCGGACCCATGGCCAGCTTCTTGTAGGCGATCTCGGCGCTGACGGCCAGCGGCACGGCACGCGCGAGCTGGTCCCCGAACGCGGCGAGCACGATCGCTCCGCTCGCGGACTCACCGAGGGTGAACATCGCGCCGGCGTGCGGCCCGCCCACGTGGTTGTGGTACTCGTTCTGGTCCGGCAGGGCCACCACGGCCCGCTCCGGCGTGGTCTCCAGGAACTGGAGGTTGAGGGTCCGGGCCATGGGCACCGTGGCGGCGAGCATCTCGCCGATGGACATCTGGTCTGCGCTCATGAGCGCAGGTTACCGACGAGTAGCCTCGGCCGCCATGCCGCCCGTCCCACGAGTTGCTACGTCCCTGTCAAAGGGCAGTGACCGAACCGTGTCCATGGCGCGGCTAGGGTTGCTGCCCATGTGGCCAGAGCAGCAGCCGCCCGGGGGCGAGCAGAACCCGCAGTCGAACAATCCGTACCAGCAGCCGGGGTACCAACAGCCGAATCCGTATCAGCAGCCCGGCTATCAGCAGCCGAACCCGTACCAGCAGCAGCAGGGGTGGGGCGCGCAGACCGCAGTGGGCGGACCCCAGCCACCGCAGGGCGGCGGCGGGAACCGGACGAAGCTGGTGGCGATAGTCGCGGCGACGGCCGTGGTCGTGGCCGCCGGTGTGACCGGGTTCCTCGTGCTCGGCGGCGACAAGGACGACGAGGCCGACGGCAAGAAGGACGGCAAGCCGTCCGCGACCGCGTCCAAGGAGACCTCCGCCGAACCGAGCACCTCCGCCTCGGAGAACAACCCGCGCGGCGGCGACGAGGAGAAGGCGACCATCCCGGGCTGGAAGGTCGTCGTCAACACGCGCTTCGGCACCAAGTTCGACGTCCCCGCCGACTGGGAGATCGAGACTCCCGGCACCAGCGTGGGCTTCGAATGGGAGGAGAAGGACGGTGAGACGGACCGCACCACCGTCACCGCCCCGGCGTACCTGAAGTCCAAGTGGTGCACGAGCGACGACGACAAGGACGGCCGCGAGGACGACACCGCCCTCGCCACCGCCGGCACGCGCGGTGAGAACGGCGCCAAGGACACCGACATGGCGGCCGAGACCCGGGTGCCGTGGTGGATCTACGGCGGGTACACACAGCCCGACAAGAAGAGCGTGAAGTACGACAAGCCGAAGGCGTACACCACGGCGTCCGGCCTCAAGGGCAGCGTGGCAACCGCGCACTCGGAGAACACGCCGCAGAAGGGCAAGTGCGACAGCGAGGGCAAGGCGACCACCTTCGCCTTCAAGAACGGCGCCGGCGACTTCGTCACGTGGAACCTGTACGGCGCCAAGGGCGTCACGGACGAGATCCCGGACGCGACCGTGCAGAAGATCCTCAGCACGGTCCGCCTCACGGAGGACGCGCCGACGGAGTCGTAGCAGGTCGGGGCCGGCAATCCATTTGGCAAGCCGGCCCCGTCCCGGCGATAGTCACGGGGTGCCGACCACCCTCCTGCGCCGCCGCCCCGCCTTCGCGGGCCGCAACTACTCGCTGCTGACCGCCGCCGCCGTGGTGACCAACCTGGGCAGCCACGGCGCCCTGATCGCCGCCGCGTTCGCCGTACTGGAGACGGGCGGTGACGGCGGCGACGTGGGTCTCGTGGCCGCCGCCCGCACCCTGCCGCTGGTGCTGTTCCTGCTGATCGGCGGCGCCGTCGCTGACCGGCTGCCGCGGCACCGGGTGATGGTCGCGGCCAACGCCCTGAACTGCGTCTCGCAGGCCGCGTTCGCCGCGCTGGTCCTGGCGGGCGAGGCCCGGCTGTGGCAGATGATGCTGCTCAGCGCGCTCGGCGGCACCGGCCAGGCGTTCTTCAACCCGGCCGCCGAGGGCATGCTGCTGTCCTCGGTGAAGGGCGAACAGGCGAGCCGGGCGTTCGCGGTGTTCCGGATGGCGATGCACGGGGCGACCCTCGGCGGAGCCGCGCTCGGCGGTGCCATGGTCGCCGCGATCGGCCCCGGCTGGGTGCTGGCGGTGGACGCGCTGGCCTTCGCGGTCGCCGCGGCGCTGCGCGCCTTCCTCGACGTCAAGCACATACCGCCGCGCGCGCCCGGCGGCGGCATGCTGGCCGATCTCCGGGAGGGCTGGCGGGAGTTCATCGGCCGGCCCTGGCTGTGGGGCATCGTCGTCCAGTTCTCCATCGCCAACGCGGTCGTCGGCGCGGCCGACGCGGTCTACGGGCCGCTCGTCGCCCGGGACCACCTGGGCGGCGCCGCTCCCTGGGGTGTGGCGCTGGCGTTCTTCGGCGGGGGCACGGTCGTCGGCGCGCTGCTGATGACCCGCTGGCAGCCGCGCCGTCTGCTGTTCGTCGGCACCCTGTGCGTGTTCCCGCTGGCCCTGCCGTCGGCCGCGCTCGCGGTGCCGGTGCCGGTCGTCGTGCTGTGCGCGGTGATGTTCGTGACCGGCGTGTCCCTGGAGGTGTTCGGCGTCTCCTGGATGATCGCGCTGCACCAGGAGATACCGGAGGAGAAGCTGTCCCGGGTCTCGGCGTACGACTGGTTCGGCTCGGTCGCGCTGGTGCCCGCGGCGATGGCTCTGGCGGGCCCGGCGGAGACCGCGTTCGGGCGCCCGGAGGCCCTGTGGGGCTGTGCGGTGCTGGTCGTGGTCGTCACGGCGGCGGTCCTGTGCGTCCCGGACGTCCGCAATCTGCGCCGCCGGTCCCGCCCCCTCACCGGCGCGGCCCCGGACGGCGCGTCGGCCGGCGCCGGGAACCGCGTGGCGGAACTCGGCTGACGGCGCCGCGCACCGGCCCCGGCCCGGGTCAGCCGATGCCGAACGCCCCCTCCGGGGGCTCCGGGGACGGCACCGCGTCCTCGTCGCGCACCGGGCGCGCACCGCGTGCGAAGTCCCGCAGGGCCGCGCCGTGCTCGACCCTCGCGGGGAAGGCGTCGGCGGCGGTGGCACGGGACAGGGCGGCGATGTCCAGGGGACGGTGAGCGGCGGCCAGTACCGCGTTGCCGAACCGGCGGCCGCGCAGCACCCCCGGCTCCGCGATCAGCGCCAACTCCTCGAACTGCGTCATCAGGGTGGCGAGTTGGGAGCGGAGGAAGGCGAAGGGGGCCGCGTCCGCGAGGTTCGCGAGATACACCCCGCCGGGCCGCAGCACCCGCGCGGCCTCCCGGACGTAGGCGACGGAGGTCAGGTGCGCGGGGACCCGCGAGCCGCCGAAGACGTCGGCGACCAGGACGTCCGCGCTGTCGTCGGGGGCGGCCTCCAGCCAGGCCCGGGCGTCGGCCGTGTGCGACGTGACACCGGCGCCCGCGGGGAGCGGCAGGTGTTCGGCGACCAGGTCCAGCAGTCCCCCGTCGCGTTCCACGACGTCCTGCCGGGAGCCGGGGCGGGTGGCGGCCAGGTAGCGGGGCAGGGTGAGCGCGCCGCCGCCCAGGTGCAGGGCGTCCACGGGGCGCCCCGGCGGGGCCACGGTGTCGAGGACATGGCCGAGCCGTCGCACGTACTCGAACTCCAGATGGGCCGGCTCGTCGAGGTCTACGTACGACTGGGGCGCGCCGTCGACGGTGAGCAGCCAGGCCCGCTCCCGGTCGACGTCGGGCATCAGCTTGGCGGTGCCGTGATCGACCTCGCGGGTCACGGGGACTGGCTCGTTCACCGTCTCATTGTGCCGTCGTCCGCGCGGCCGTCCCCGCTCAGCCCACGGCCGTCACCGTGCCGGCGCCGACCGTGCGTCCGCCCTCGCGGACGGCGAACCCGAGTCCGGACTCCAGGGGCACGTCCCGTCCCAGCTCGACGGTCATGGTGACCGTGTCCCCGGGACGGGCCACCGCCGTCCCGCCGAGGTCGACGGCGCCCACCACGTCCGCCGTGCGGATGTAGAACTGCGGCCGGTAGCCGGTCGACACCGGTGTCGCACGGCCGCCCTCGCGGGCCGACAGCACGTACACCCGGGCGGTGAAGCGCCGGCTCGGCACCACGCTGCCCGGAGCGGCGACCACGTGCCCGCGCCGCACCGCGTCCCGCGGCACCCCGCGCAGCAGCAGCGCCACGTTGTCCCCGGCCTGGGCCTCCTCCATGGGCTTGCCGAAGGTCTCCAGGCCGGTCACCACGGTCTCCACTCCCGCGCCGAGCACCTCGACCCGGTCTCCGGTCCGGACGGTTCCGCGCTCCACCGCGCCGGTCACGACGGTGCCCCGGCCGGTGATGGTCAGCACGTTCTCCACCGGCAGCAGGAACGGCGCGTCCAGATAGCGCTCGGGCATGGGCACATAGGTGTCCACCGCGTCGAGCAGCGCGTCGATCGACGCCGTCCAGCGCGGGTCGCCCTCCAGCGCCCTCAGCCCGGAGACCCGGACGACGGGCGCGGACTCGCCGCCGTAGCCGTGCGCGGAGAGCAGTTCGCGGACCTCCAGCTCGACCAGGTCGGTCAGCTCGCCGTCGTCGACGGCGTCCGCCTTGTTGAGCGCGACCACGATGTGGTCGACGCCCACCTGCCGGGCGAGCAGCACGTGTTCGGCGGTCTGCGGCATGATCCCGTCGAGCGCCGACACGACGAGGATCGCCCCGTCGAGCTGCGCGGCGCCGGTGACCATGTTCTTGACGTAGTCGGCGTGGCCGGGCATGTCGACGTGCGCGTAGTGCCGGGTGTCGGTCTCGTACTCGACGTGCGCGATGTTGATGGTGATGCCGCGCGCGGCCTCCTCCGGCGCCCGGTCGATGCGGTCGAACGGGACGAAACTGCCGGCGCCGCGCGCGGCGAGGACCTTGGTGATGGCGGCGGTCAGGGTGGTCTTGCCGTGGTCGACGTGGCCCATCGTGCCGATGTTCAGATGCGGTTTGGTGCGGACGTACGCCGTCTTGGACATGGCGGTACCTCGAAGTCTCTCGATGGTGACGCGTGGTGGTCCCGGGCGCGGCGGATGGGCGCGCGGCCGGGACGGGGACCCCTGGAACCCGGCCGACCCTCCCCCTGGGGGGTCCGCCGGACGATCCGGGGAGGGTCAGCTTCGGGCGCCGTCGACTGCGGCGGGGAGAGCGGGAACGGCAGCCTTCGGGGCATCCGCGACGGCGGATGCTGCGAGGGGGAAGGCGTACCGGGACATGACGTCGATCCTTGCCGACGGCGCGCCCCGCGTCGAATGGTTTTCCCGCGGGCCGGGACCGGCCGTCAGGCCCCGATGTTCTTCAGCGCCTCCCGCACCGACAGCGGCGCGAACCGGCCCTGGTGGCGGGAGAGGAAGGTCCGTACGGCGTCCGGGTCGGTCTTGGCGTACTCGCGCAGGCACCAGCCGATGGCCTTGCGGACGAAGAAGTCCTGGTGCCCGGACTGCCGCAGGCAGTAGTCGAAGAGGCGTCCGGTGTCGGTGCGTTCGCGGTACCGCAGCTGGTGCAGCAGGGCGGCGCGGGCGAGCCACATGTCGTCGTCGCCGATCCACTCGTCCAGCTCGGCGGTGAGGCCCCGGTCGGCCGCGACGAGTGCCCCGACGACGTGCGCGGCGAGCAGGTCGACGGTGTCCCACCAGGGGACCGTGGTGACGAGGTGACGGACGACGGGCAGCAGGCCCGAGGAGCAGTGCCGCACGTGGCGGCGCAGATAGTCCACGGCGAAGTACTGGTACTCGCGCTCGGACAGCTCCCAGCAGCGCAGCGCGACGGCCGCGCAGTCGGCCTCGCCGGGGTGCGGCAGTCCCGCCACCACGGTGCGCGACAGGGCGCGGCGGACCGGGGTGGTCAGGCCGAGGAAGGGGGCGACGTCCTTCATGTACGCGCGCATGGCCACGGCCCGCTCCGGGTCCGCGGCGGACCCGTACGCGGCGGTGAGCCGCTCCAGCACGGTGCCGGCGAGCGGGCTCTCCGGCACCGGCGGTACGGCGGCCGCCGACCGGCCTTCTGTGACGCGCATGAGACGAACACTACGGCGATCACACACATATGTCGGTTAGTGTCACCGGATGCTCGATGCCACCACCCGCTCTGGGGGCACCGCCACGGCCACTCCCCGGGCCACCGCCACGGACCTCGCCGCGCCGCTCCCCCCGGCCCCGGCCACGGGCTTCGCCTCCCGCTGCGCGAGAGTGCTGCTGTCGCCCTGGTCTCGGCTGTCCCTGCTCGTCCTGCTGCTCGGCACCGCCGCGTCGCTGATGCTCGCGCTCGAACCCCAGCGGCTGCTGACCGACGGCTGGCCCGCCCAGCTCGGCGGCGCCGCGGCGGTCGTGGCGTACGCGGTCGCCTACGGGGTGTGCACCGTGGCGTTCGTGCCGCGCCCGCTGCTGAACCTCGCCGCGGGCGCGCTGTTCGGCTCGCAGCTCGGCCTGGGCGCGGCGCTGGGCGGCACGGTGCTGGGTGCGGGACTGGCCTTCTGTCTCGGGCGGGCGCTCGGCCAGGAGGCGCTGCGTCCGCTGCTGCGCGGACGCTGGCTGAAGGCCGCGGACGACCAGCTGAGCCGGCACGGCTTCCGCTCGATGCTCGCCGCCCGGCTGTTCCCGGGCATCCCGTTCGCCGCCTCGAACTACTGCGCGGCCGTCTCCCGCATGGGGCTGCTGCCGTTCCTGCTGGCGACGGCGCTCGGCTCGATCCCGAACACCGCCGCCTACGTCGTGGCCGGCGCCCGTGCCTCCACGCCGACGTCGCCGGCCTTCCTGATCGCGCTGGCCTGCATCGCCGTGCCGGGCCTCGCGGGCGCGGTGGTGGCGTGGCGCAAGCGGCACCAGCTGCGCGCCCGGTGAGCCGGCCGGATCCGCGTCAGACGCGTTCGAGGACCATGGCGTTGGCGAGTCCGCCCGCCGCGCACATGGCGCGTGCGGCGCGGAGGCACGTCACGAGGACCTCACCCCGCACCCGCAGGCGCCCGGGTGGACGGTGAGCGGCCCGACGGCCGCCTGAGCCGTCACGTGCCGCCCGGTGCGCGGGCCGTGAAGCCCCCGTGCAGGGGCCGTCATCTTGGGGCGCTACGCTTCCCCGCGGCACACCTGATCATCGAGCACCGCGCACGGCGGTGGGGTGCGCCAGTCGCCCGTTCCACGATCGGCACTTGGACTTCGCTACCTCATGTCTTGGTTCGAATCACTCATCCTCGGACTCGTCCAGGGGCTGACCGAGTTCCTGCCCGTCTCCTCCAGCGCGCACCTGCGCCTGACCGCGGCCTTCTCCGGCTGGGAGGATCCGGGCGCGGCCTTCACCGCGATCACCCAGATCGGCACGGAAGCCGCGGTCCTCATCTACTTCCGCAAGGACATCGGGCGGATCCTGTCGGCCTGGACCCGCTCCCTGACGGACAAGTCGATGCGCAGCGACCCCGACGCGCGCATGGGCTGGCTCGTCATCGTGGGCTCGATCCCCATCGGCGTGCTCGGCGTGACGCTCAAGGACCAGATCGAGGGCCCCTTCCGTGATCTGCGGCTGACCGCGGTGATGCTGATCGGCATGGGCATCGTGCTGGGCGTCGCCGACCGTCTCGCGGCACGGGCCGAGAGCGGCGGCCGGCACCGCGTCGCCAAGCAGCGCAAGGAACTCGGGGACCTGACCGTCAAGGACGGCCTGATCTACGGCCTCTGCCAGGCCATGGCCCTCATCCCGGGCGTCTCCCGCTCCGGCGCCACCATCAGCGGCGGTCTCTTCATGGGCTACCGGCGCGAGGCCGCGGCCCGCTACTCCTTCCTGCTCGCCATCCCCGCGGTGCTGGCCTCCGGGATGTTCGAGCTGAAGGACGCCGCGGACGGCGGGCACGTCACCTGGGGTCCGACGATCTTCGCCACGGTGATCGCCTTCGTCACCGGCTACGCGGTCATCGCGTGGTTCATGAAGTTCATCTCGACCAAGAGCTTCATGCCCTTCGTCTGGTACCGCGTCGCGCTCGGCATCGTCATCCTCGCCCTGGTCGCCACGGGCGCCCTCAGCCCGCACGCGGCGGAGTCGGCGGGCTGACCTCCCGGCCCGGGCGAGGGGTTACCGGCGGGACGTGACCCGGGCACGTGACCGAGCACATACGGCGTCGGTAGCCGTCCGGTAGCGCAGGGTCAGTTCCTGGCCCTAGGCTTGTCCGCATGTCCCCCGATTTAGTGACCCCTGGTTCCGTGCGGTCCGCCGCCGAGGTCAATGAGCAGATCCGCGCGCTCTGGCTGCGCGCGGGCGGCTCCCTGTCCGCCCAGGAGCGCGAGCAGTACGAGCTGCTGGTGGTCGAGTGGGCGTCCGCGATCCGCAGCCGGGTCGTCGAGGCGGCCTGACCACGTCCGCCCCGAAGGCCCGCCGGCGGCTCAGCGCCCGCCCGCCACTCTCAGCACCGCGCCCGTGGCGTACGAGGCGTCCGGCGACATCAGCCACGCCACGGCCGCGGCGATCTCCTCGGCCTGCCCCGCCCGTCGCAGCGGCACCGCCGCCGCGGCCTGCCGGGCACGGTCCGGAGCGCCCATGGCGGCGTGCATCTCCGTGTCGATCACACCGGGAGCGACCGCGTTGACACGGATGCCGTCCGGACCCAGCTCCTTGGCCAGGCCGAGGGTGAGGGTGTCGACGGCGGCCTTGGTCGCCGCGTAGTGCACGTACTCGCCGGGGCTGCCCAGGGTGGCGGCGCCCGAGGAGATGTTCACGATCACGCCCTCGCCCCGGGGCGTCATGAGCTGCGCGGCCCGCCGCGAGCACAGCAGCGTCCCGATGAGGTTGACGTCGACGACCCTCCGCAGGGTGTCCGTGCCGACCTCGGTGAACCGTCCCAGCGGCCCCGTCACCGCCGCGTTGTTCACCAGTCCCGTCACCGGCCCCAGCTCCCGCTCGGCCGTCTCGAAGAGCCGCTCGACGTCCGCCTCGACGGACGTGTCCGCGCGCACGGTCACGGCCCGCGCCCCCGCGGCCCGCACCCCCCGCGCCACGTCCTCGGCGGCCGCGGAGTCCCGGACGTAGTTCACGGCCACGTCGTGTCCCTCCGCGGCGAGCCGCAGACAGGTCGCGGCGCCGATCCCCCGGCTGCCGCCGGTCACCACCGTGACAAGACGCTTCATGACTGCCTCCTGGCGAAGAGCGACGAGCGAAGATCCTCAGCCTCCCAGACGCCCGGGCGCCGGGTCGTCCAGGGGTGGGGCCTCACTCGAGGACGCCGTCGGAGGGGCCGTCGTCCGTCGCGCGCGTCCACAGCGAGAGGCCGCTGCTCGTCGCCACGGCGACGGTGCGCACGGAGGGCGAGAAACCGACTGCCCGCAGTTCGGAGACGATGTCCGACCGGGCACAAGGTCAGGCGGTCACGCGGAGGCCACGACCTCCCCGGCCATAACCTCGGGGGGCCGGGGAAGCAGCGACGCCAGGTTGTCGCGCACGAAGTCCGCGGCCCTGGCGACGGATTCCTCCGCGCCGGCCCGGTCCTGGAAGACGCTGGTGGAGACCATCACTCCGTCCCCTGCGTCGATCCAGTAGTAGGCCACGAAGCCGGCGACCTGGCGCATGAGCGGCACGAACCCCTCGTTCACCAGACGTGCCGCCTCGGCCGCGTCGGTCACCCCTTCGTACCGCCGGACTGCTGCGTACATCCGAACTCCTTGAGACGTTCCGGGTTCCTCCTCGCGCAGACGTCGTACCCCGGCGACGGCGGTCCGGCTCGCCAAGGGCCGGGCAGTCACCTGAAGGGCCACGCCGGTGATCCGAACGGCGGCCGCCGGCCCGGACCCGGGGCCGTCCCCGGGGGCGCCGGGATTCACCGCGCACGACCCCTTGGCGGGGCACGTCCCATGGCCAACACTGAGCCGATGACGCAGCGTGTGGAGCTCGCGACCGTGAGGGACCGGCTGGCCGTGGACGGGCTCGTCACCGAGTACGCGGTGGCCGTCGACGACGGGGACTGGGAGGCGTACCGGGGACTGTTCACCCCGGACGGGCGGGCGGACTACCGCTCGGCCGGCGGCATCGAGGGGAACGCCCGGGCGGTGGCCGGATGGCTCGCGGACAGCCTCGGGGACTTCCCCGTGCGGCAGCATCTGCTCGTCAACCGGCGCCTCCGCTTCGGGATCTGGGAGCAGGACGCCGGCGACACCGCCGAGGTGCAGGCCGACTACGTGAGTCCGCTGGCCCGCGCGGGGGCGGACGGCACGTCCGCGGTGCCGGAGTTCGTGTGCGGCGGCAGGTGCGTGTTCGCGATGCTGCGCACCGGCGACGGCTGGCGGCTGAGCGGGGTGGTGGTACGGGAGAAGTGGCGCCGGCTTCCCGACCGGCGCTCGGCTCATGTGATCAACTGACCGGGATCACCTCCAAGACGCACACTGGAGGCACCACGGGGTAGGGAGGCGCCTATGAAGACGCTCGTCCACTGGCTCGCCTCCCCGTGGCGGCGCTCGGCCCTCGCCGCGGTCGCGGGCGCCCTGCCCGTCCTGGCCTTCCCCGCCCCCTCGCTGTGGTGGTTCGCCTACGTCGCCCTCGTGCCCTGGCTCCTGCTGGCGCGGACCGCCCCGACGGGGAGGCGGGCTGCCGTCGACGGCTGGTGGGGCGGGTTCGGCTTCATGCTGGCCATGCACCACTGGCTGCTGCCGAACCTGCATGTGTTCACCTTCGTCATCGCCGCCCTGCTGGGCGCGCTGTGGGCGCCGTGGGGGTGGCTGGTGCGGCGGCTGCTCGGCGGGGCGCCGACACGCGGCCGGGTGCTGGCCGCCCTGGCCGTGCTCCCGTCGGGCTGGCTGGCGGCCGAACTGGTCCGCTCGTGGCAGGGGCTCGGCGGCCCCTGGGGCGTGCTCGGGGCGAGCCAGTGGCAGGTGGCGGCCGCGCTGCGACTGGCGTCGGTCGGCGGTGTCTGGCTGCTGAGCTTCCTGGTGGTGGCCCTGAACGTCGCGGTGGCGGTGCTGGTGGCGGTCCGGCGGGCCCGGGTGCCGGCCGTGGCCGGGCTCGTCGCCGTGGCCGCCGTCACCTCCGCCGCCTGGGTGTTCGCGCCCCGGCCGGACACCGGCGGCCGGGCCCGGATCGCGCTGGTGCAGCCGGGGATCGTCGCCGGAGCGGACAGCGCCGACCGCCGCTTCGACCGCGAGGAACAGCTCACGCGCGAGCTGGCCGGCCAGGACGTCGGCCTGATCGTCTGGGGCGAGAGCAGCGTCGGCTTCGACCTGGGGGACCGGCCCGACCTGGCGCGGCGGCTCGCCGCGCTCTCCCGGGAGACGGGCGCCGAGATCCTGGTCAACGTGGACGCACGGCGCTCGGACAGGCCCGGCATCTACAAGAGCTCGGTGCTCGTCGGCCCGGACGGCCCGACCGGCGACCGGTACGACAAGATGCGGCTGGTCCCGTTCGGGGAGTATGTGCCGGCCCGGTCCCTGCTGGGCTGGGCGACGTCCGTCGGCAAGGCGGCCGGCGAGGATAGGCGTCGCGGCTCCGAGCAGGTGGTGATGGACGCGGGGAACGGGCTGCGGATCGGCCCGATGGTGTGCTTCGAGTCCGCGTTCCCGGACATGAGCAGGCATCTCGCCGAGGACGGCGCGGACGTGCTGCTCGCGCAGTCCTCCACGTCGACGTTCCAGCACAGCTGGGCGCCCGGGCAGCACGCCTCGCTCGCCGCGCTGCGGGCCGCCGAGACCGGCCGCCCGATGGTGCACGCGACCCTGACGGGTGTCTCCGCCGTGTACGGGCCGGGCGGGGAACCCGTCGGCCCGCGGCTCGGCACCGACGCCAGTGCCGCGCGGACGTACGAGGTGCCGCTGGCGCACGGCACCACGCTTTACGTCCGTCTCGGCGACTGGTCGCTGTACGGGGCCCTCGTGATCCTCGCCGCCTGGGGTATCGCCGAGGCCGTGAACGTCAGGCGGAACGCTCGTGGACGGCTCGTACCACCCGCTCGCACAGCTCATGGGTCGCCAGCGCGTCCCGGGCGCTGAGCACCGTGCCCGCGCGGACCGCGTCCAGGAAGGAGAGCACCGCCTGCTCGATGCCGCGCTGCCGCGGCACCGGCACCCAGTCCCCGCGCCGGCGCACGGTCGGCTGGCCCTTGTGGTCGATCACCTCGGCGAGGTTGACCACCTGCCGCTTGCTGTCCTGTCCGGAGACCTCCAGGATCTCCTCGGCCGAACCGCTGAGCCGGTTCATCACGCCGAGGGCGGTGAAGCCGTCGCCGGAGAGCTGGAGCACCACGTGGTGCAGCAGCCCGCCCTCGGTGCGGGCGCGCACGGTCACGTCGTCGATCCGGCCCGGTACCAGGAAGCGCAGGGTGTCGACGACGTGGATGAAGTCGTCGAGGATCATCCTGCGCGGTTCCTCCGGCAGCCCGACGCGGTTCTTCTGCATCAGGATCAGCTCGCGCGGGTGGTCGGCGCACTGGGCGTAGCCGGGTGCGAAGCGCCGGTTGAAGCCGACGGCGAGACCGGTGCCGCGCTCCTCCGCGAGCGCCACCAGCCGCTCGGCGTCGGCGAGTTCGTAGGCGAGCGGCTTGTCGACATAGACCGGTACGCCCGCTTCGAGGAGCCGGGTCACGATCTCCGGGTGGGCCTCGGTCGGCGCGTGCACGAACGCCGCGTCGAGGTCCTGGCCGAGCAGGGCGCCGAGGTCCGCGTGGCGCTGCCCGGGCGGGAGGTGGAGGCCGTCGGCGACCCGGTCGAGCGTCGCGGGGGTGCGGGTCTGCAGGTGCAGCTCCACCCCGGGCTGGTGGGCGAGCACGGGAAGGTAGGCCTTCTGCGCGATGTCACCGAGTCCGATGCAGCCGACCTTCACGGGGTGTTCTCCTCTAGCCATCGCCTGCCGTGGTCCGGTGCGAGCATACGGCGTCCCCGTTCCCTCCCCCCGGGCGGACGCCCGCCCCGGAAGCCTGGTGGGCGGGGGTGGGTCCGGGCGAGGATGAGCACCATGACGACCGAGCGCGACGAACCCGCCGTCAACGCCGACGAGCGCACCATGCTGGAGGGGTGGCTCGACTACCACCGCCGCACCCTCGCCTGGAAGTGCGAGGGGCTGACCGACGCGCAACTGCGCACGGCGTCGGTGCCGCCCTCGAAGCTGTCCCTGATGGGTCTGGTGCGGCACATGGCCGAGGTGGAGCGGATCTGGTTCCGCCGGGTGCTCGCGGACGAGGACGCCGGCCCCCTCTACTTCAGCGAGGCCGACCCGGACGGCGAGTTCCACCTGACCGGGGCGGACACCTGGCAGGACGCGTACGGCGCCTGGCAGACCGAGATCGGTCTCGCCCGGCGCAACGCGGCCGGCCTCGCCCTGGACGACCTGTCCCGCGGCCGGAGGCACGGCGGCGACCGCTTCAGCCTGCGCTGGATCTACACCCACATGATCGAGGAGTACGCGCGCCACAACGGTCACGCCGATCTGCTGCGCGAGTGCGTCGACGGCGCCACCGGCGACTGACGTCACCCGTGGCGGGTGCGGAGCCTCCGTACGGGGCGCGGGATCACCCGTGCGGGGCATGCTGCGCCTGTCCGCCCCCTGCCGGGCGGCCGGAGCCAGCAGAGTGGCACGGGTGCACCGAACTTCGACCACAGCAGCGCTTCTGGTGACCCTGGGGGTCTCGGCCCTCTCGGGCTGTGTGACGGTCCAGCGGCCCCTGGCCCCCGGACCGGCGACGGCCCCGGCCCAGCGGCCCGAGCCACGTACCGTCGGGCGCGACGAGACGCAGGTCGTGCAGGCGCCGGCGCGCGAGGCCCTGGAGATGGTCGGCCCGGACCGGCCGCCGAGGACATCCGCGTCGCCGTCGCACCGCGCCGCTCCCACGTCAGCCCCGACGGCGCGGGACACCCCGTCCGCCGACAGGAAGGGGCAGGCACCGCCGGCGCGTCCCGGTACGGGCGGCAACGGTCAGGAGGGGCGTCCCCCGGCCGGCCTTCCCGGCGCCGCCGCGTCGATGCCGGGCAGCCCGTCGGGCGGGCCGGACCTCTGCGCACTGGGCAGGCAGTACGGCGGCTGGCGGCCGGGCAGCCAGGAGGCGGTCATCTGCGAGGAGACGTACGGCCGTTGACCCCGCGGGTGGTGCGGCGTCCAGGCCCTAAGGGCGCTGTCCCGGCCTTCCCCGGCCTCCGGGCGACCCGTCTTCGCCCAGCAGGGTCTCCAGCCGGCGGACGGCCTCCCGCACGCCCTCGCCGTAGCGGTCGCCGGACAGTGCCCGGGCCGCGCTGCGGGCCCGCTGGAGATGGGTGCGGGCGGCGTCGGGGCGGCCGAGCCGGGCGTAGCCGGCGGCGAGGCGCAGATGCAGCGACGGGTAGAGGGCACGCACGGCGGGGCTTCCCTCGCCGCCCTCGGGGCGGTCGCCCGTGACCTCCTCGGCCGCCGTCAGCGCCCGCAGGTCCCAGGCCAGCGCGTCCCCGGGATCGTCATGGGTGCCGGCCAGGTAGTGGGCCAGGGTGCAGCGGTGCAGCGGGTCGCCGTGCTCGCCGACCTCCGTCCACAGCAGGAGGAACCGGCGCCGGGCCTCCTCGCGGTCCCCCGCGTGGCGCAGCATGGCGACCTGCCCGATCCTCGTCGGCACCCCGTCCGGCGCCGTCCCTTCCCGCCGCTCCGCCACCACGTCCTCCGCCCCGCTCACCGGCTGTCGTGCCCGACGCTAACCGCAGACGGGGGCGATACCGGACAAGCCGCTCCGTGGAGTCCGGGCGGGCCGGGTGCGTGGCCCTGAGGGGCGGTGCGCACCCGGCGGGGCGATGTCAGCCCAGGTCCGGAACGGTCCAGTCGATCGGCTCGTGGCCCTGCGCGGCCACTGCCTCGTTGATCTGGGTGAACGGACGGGAGCCGAAGAACTTCTTCGCCGACAGCGGCGAGGGGTGGGCCCCCTTCACCACCACGTGGCGGGTCTCGTCGATCAGCGGCAGCTTCTTCTGCGCGTAGTTGCCCCACAGGACGAAGACCGCCGGGTCGGGGCGGTTCGCCACCGCGCGGATCACGGCGTCGGTGAACCGCTCCCAGCCCCGGCCCTTGTGCGAGTTGGCCTCGCCGGCCCGCACCGTGAGCACCGCGTTGAGCAGCAGCACGCCCTGCTCGGCCCACGGCATCAGATAGCCGTTGTCCGGGACCGGCGTGCCCAGCTCGGCGTGCATCTCCTTGTAGATGTTCCGCAGGGACGGCGGGATCCGCACACCCGGCCGGACGGAGAAGCACAGGCCGTGGCCCTGACCCTCGCCGTGGTAGGGGTCCTGGCCGAGGACCAGGACCTTCACCTTGTCGAACGGCGTGGCGTCCAGCGCCGCGAAGACCTCCTCGCGGGGCGGGTAGACGGGACCGTTCGCCCGCTCCTCCTCGACGAACTCGGTCAGCTCCTTGAAGTAGGGCTGCTGCAGCTCGTCACCCAGAACCCCGCGCCAGGACTCGGGCAGCATGGCGATGTCGGTCACGTCAATGTCCTCACGTGTGCGGTCACTTCCAGGCCACAGAACCTACAGGCGACCACTGACAACCCGCCCGGCGGACGGTCGCACCCGGCTCTACCAGCTGGTCTTCCGGGAAAGCTCCCACACCATCATGATCGTCGACGGGTCCAGCGCCCGCTCCGCGCCCGAGACGTCCCGGCTCGCCGCCACGTACTGCCGGCCCTGCCACAGCGGCAGCAGCCGCGCGTCGTCGACGAGGATCTGCTGGGCCTCCTCGAACTGCTTCACCACGTTCCCGCGGTCGCTCTCCCGGCGCGAGCTGGGCAGCAGCTTGGTGGTGATCTCGGTCGCCTCGTAGGGCGTGCCGAGCGCGTTCTGCTTGCCGACGAAGGGGGCGATGAAGTTGTCCGCGTCCGGGAAGTCGGGCGACCAGCCGCGCCCGAACACCGGGTACTCGCCCTTCTGGTAGCCCTCCACGTAGGTCTTCCAGGGGCGGCTCTTGAGCGTGATGTCGAAGAGTTTCGACGCCTCCAGCTGCCGCTCGAGTTCCTTGAACTCCAGCGCTGTCTCGGATCCGTAGCGGTCCGTGGTGTACCAGAGGGTCAGCGGGACCCGCTCGGTGATGCCCGCGCCGGTGAGGATCTGCCGGGCCTTGGCGACACTCGGGTCGCCGTAGTCGTCGAAGAAGCCCGTGGTGTGGCCCGTCAGGCCCTTGGGGACCATGGAGTACAGCGGTTCGACGGTGTCCTTGTAGACCTTGTGCGCGATCGCCGCGCGGTCGACGACCTGCGCGACGGCCTGGCGCACCTCCTTCTTGCCGGCCCACGGGTCCTTCGGGTTGAACACCAGGTAGTTGATGTCCGTCCCGGTGCCGTCGATCAGCTGGATCTCCTCCTCCTTGGAGGCCTTGCCCTGGAGATCGATGATGTCGTCCGCCGCCACACCCCGGTAGGTCAGGTCGACCTGGTCGTCCCGCAGCGCCTTGACCATCGTGCCGGAGTCCTGGAAGTAGCGGATGGTCACCGCGTTGTTCCGGCGCTCGGCGAAGCCCTTGTACCGGTCGTTGCGGGTGAGTTCGGCGCGCTTGCCCTCCTCGTAGGACCGCAGCGTGTACGGCCCGGAGCCGACGACGCCGCTCTCCTCGCGCAGGGCGCCGGCCGGGTAGGCGTCGGGGGCGACGATCGACATCGCGGGCGTGGCGAGCACGAACGGGAAGGTGGCGTCCGGCTTGTTGAGGTAGAAGACGACCTCGCGCTCGCTGGGGGCCTGCACCCGTTCCAGACTGCCCAGCAGACCGGCCGGACCGCCGTTGACGTTGATCTGCCGGATGCGGTCGATGGAGTGCTTGACCGCCTTGGCGTCGAGCGTGCTGCCGTCCGAGAACGTCAGGTCGTCACGCAGCTCGCAGCGGAACACCTGGTTGGAACTGTCGGTGAACTCGCAGCTCTTGGCGGCGTCCGGCTGCGGAGCGGTCGCACCGACCGGGTAACTCAGCAGTGTCTGGTAGATGTTGCGGAACAGCTCCCATGAACTGTCCCAGGACGCCGCCGGGTCCAGCGTGCTGGGCGAGCTGGTGGTTCCCACGACGATGGGTCCCGCGTCGTCCGACGAGTCCGAGGACAGGAGGCCGCATCCGGCCACCAAGGACGATATGGACGCGATGGCCGCCACCCGCCGCAGGCATCGGTTCCGGTTGAACACGCGCACGCTCCTCGATCTGCCGTCCCAGGGGTTGGCAGACCCTACCGCAGTGTTCGCCCCGTTGACCCCCCTCTGTACGCCCCTCGAGATCGACTTCTCGATGACTACGTTGTCACCCACCGTCGCGACCCCGATACGCCGACACGGGCGCCGTTTTCGTCAACGGACGCCCGTGCCGGACGGTCGAAATCCAGCCGCGTCAGGCGACGCCGGCGTTCAGGAAGATGCCGCCGTCGACCACCAGCGTCTGGCCGGTGACCCAGTCCGACTGGTCCGAGGTGAGGAACGCGGCGGCGCCGCCGATGTCGGACGGCACGCCGAGCCGGCCCAGCGGGTAGGCCGCGGCGGCCTCCTCCTCCCGGCCCTCGTACAGCGCCTGCGCGAACTTGGTCTTCACCACGGCCGGGGCGATCGCGTTCACCCGTACCCGGGGCGCGAACTCGTGCGCCAGCTGCTGGGTCAGGTTGATCAGCGCGGCCTTGCTGACGCCGTAGGCGGCGATGAAGGGCGAGGGCGCGATGCCCGCGACGGAGGCGATGTTGACGATCGCGCCGCCGTTCTCCTTCTGCCAGGCGTGCCAGGTCTTCTGCGCGAAGCCGAGCGCCGAGATCACGTTGGTCTCGAACACCTTGCGCGCCACGTTCAGGTCGAGGTCGGCGATCGGCCCGAACACCGGGTTGGTGCCGGCGTTGTTGATCAGGTGGTCGACGCGTCCGAACGCCTCCATCACGCGCTCCACGGCGGCCGTCTGATGGGCCTCGTCGTGCGCCTTGCCGGCGACGTGAATGGCCCGGTCGGGGCCCAGCCGCTCGACTGCCTCCTTGAGGGCGTCCTCGTTGCGGCCGGTGATGCAGACCCGGTCGCCGCGCGCGACCAGCGCCTCCGCGACGCCGTAGCCGATGCCCCGGCTGGCGCCGGTGATCAGGGCGACCTTGCCCGAGAGTTCCACTGAAGTCATGTCCTCGGTCTTCCTAGTCGAGCGGTCCGCCGGCGACGTACAGCACCTGGCCGGAGACGAAGCCGGCCGCGTCACCGGTGAAGAAGGCGATCGCGTTGGCGATGTCCTCGGGCTCGCCGACCCGGGCGACGGGGATCTGGGTGGCGGCGGCGGCCTTGAAGTCCTCGAAGCCCATGCCGACGCGGTCCGCGGTGGCCTTGGTCATCTCGGTGGCGATGAAGCCGGGAGCGACGGCGTTGGCGGTCACCCCGAACTTGCCGAGCTCCTTGGCGAGGGTCTTGGTGAAGCCCTGCAGACCGGCCTTGGCCGCCGAGTAGTTGACCTGGCCCCGGTTGCCGAGCGCGGAGGAGGAGGACAGGTTCACGATCCGGCCGAACCCGGCGTCCACCATGTGCTTCTGGCAGGCCTTGGACATCAGGAAGGCCCCGCGCAGGTGCACGTTCATGACGGTGTCCCAGTCGGACACGCTCATCTTGAACAGCAGGTTGTCGCGCAGCACGCCCGCGTTGTTGACGAGGACGGTCGGCGCGCCGAGCTCCTCGGCGATCCGCGCGACGGCCGCTTCCACCTGCGCCTCGTCGGAGACGTCGCAGCCGACCGCGATCGCCTTGCCGCCGGCGGCGGTGATCTTCTCGACGGTGTCCTTGCAGGCGGCCTCGTCGAGGTCGATCACGGCGACCGCGCGGCCCTCGGCGGCCAGTCGTACGGCGGTGGCGGCGCCGATGCCGCGCGCGGCGCCGGTGACGACCGCGACCCGCTGCTCAGTGGTGGACATTGCTGCTTCTCCTCGCCCTTGGGATGCGGCTCTGGCGGCCGGACCCATGGCAATGAGCGACCGCTTAGTACCTTCAGCAGACGTGACGCTAGAAGCCCTGGCACCCGGTGTCAACGGCACGCCGCGGGTGTGTGATCCATTCGCCGCGCGGCGCACTCGCGGGGAGTACCCGATCGGCCCACCGTCGCGCGCCCTCGTGCCGGGCGGCCCCTAGCGTCGAAGCGCGAGCCACCCCTGGCCGGAAAGGAGGCGTCCCGTGCGCCGTCGCACCGGTGCCATAGGCACGCTGATCGCGCTCGCCGCGATCCTGCCCTTGGCCGACCCCGCTCACGCCCAGGACCTGGACTGCGGCGACTTCACCTACCAGGAGGACGCGCAGGCCTTCTTCGACACGGACCCGAGCGATCCGCACCGGCTCGACGAGGATCCGGGGCCGGACGACGGAGTGGCCTGCGAGGCGCTCCCCCGGCGCGGTCTCACCTCCTCCACGTTCCGGCCCGCGCCCTCGCTCTCGCCCTCTCCCGCCACCACCGCGCCGACCCGTTCGGCGTCCCCGTCGTCCGCCGTGCCGACCCGGACCGCGACCGCCGCCCCGGCGCCGGCGACACCGTCCGCTACTCCCACCAGGACGTCCGCCGCCCCCACGCCGACCGCCTCCGTCGCTCCGACCCGCGGGGTGCGGGGCGGACTGGGCGGCTCGTCGGAGTCCGCACCCGGCGGCTGGGACCTGGGCATCGGCGCCACGTTCGTGTCGGGCGCCGTCCTCGCGGCCGGATACGTGCTGAAGCACCGCCGGACCTGACGGCCCGTGGGCGGCGCCCCCCTCTCAGCGCACGAGCAGGTCGAGCAGGCGCTCCGCCTCCGCCGCCGGATCCGCGGTGAGCCCGGTGTGCACGGGGCCGGGCTGGACGATGGTGGACCGCGGCGCGATCAGCCAGCGGAAGCGCCGTCCGGCGTCGTCCCGCGCCGCCTGCCCGGCCGCCTCCCCGCCCGCGCAGACGCCTTCGACCGCGCGCAGCGCCGCCCGTACGCCGGGCAGGTCGGCCGCCGGGTCGAGGGCCAGCAGCCGTGCCTCGTCGAGATGGGTGCGGGCGGCCACGAAGGACTTGGGACGGCAGTACACGAGCACCCCGGCGTTGACGCACTCGCCGCGTTCGACGCGCGGTACGACCCGCAGCAGGGCGTACTCGAAGACGTGACGGTCGCTCACCGGTCCCCCTCGAGGCCGTGGATGTGCTGGTGGACGGCGGCCGCGCGGGCGGCCAGCGGCCGGGCGTAGGCCGCCCGCAGGTCGTCGGGGGTGTCGAAGCCCGGCTCCCCGGCCAGCCAGACGTCGGGGATCTCCGCGGTGACCTCGGCGAGCAGCTCCTCGGTGACCCGCGGCGCGAGTGCGGCGGCGGCGGAGGCGATGTCCGGCGCGAAGGTCCTGAGCGCGTGGTCGGAGGCGTCGTAGGGGCGGGCGGCGGAGGCCGCGGCGCCGGGCCAGTTGTGGTGCCAGATCATGGTCGCGCCGTGGTCGATGAGCCACAGTTCGCCGCCGTGACGCAGCATGTTGGGGTTGCGCCAGGAGCGGTCGACGTTGTTGACCAGCGCGTCGAACCAGACGATCCGCCCGGCCTCCTCGGGCCCCACCTCGAAGGCGAGCGGATCGAAGCCGAGGGCGCCGGAGAGGAATTCCATGCCGAGGTTGGTCCCGCCGCTGGACTTCAGCAGTTGCTGCACCTCCTGCTGGGGCTCACCGAGCCCCAGCACGGGGTCGAGCTCGACCGTGACCAGCCGCGGCACCCTCAGCCCCAGCCGGCGGGCGAGCTCCCCGCAGACCACCTCGGCGACCAGCGTCTTGCGGCCCTGCCCGGCGCCGGCGAACTTCAGGACGTAGGTCCCGAGGTCGTCGGCCTCGACCAGTCCCGGCAGCGAACCGCCCTCGCGCAGCGGCGTGATGTAGCGGGTGGCGGTGACCTCGGTCAGCATTTCGCCAGGTTACGCGATCTCCTGACGCCGCCGTCCGGCCTCCCCGGCCCCTGCGGTGACCGGCGGTTCAGCCGACCGTCGGCAGAGCCCGGCGGACGGGCACCGCGTTCAGCACCTCCTGCGCCACGGGCTCCCCGCTGTCCGCGTCGACACAGCTCACGCGGACCACGGGCTCACCGGGGCTGTCGCGGCCGGCGGTGGCGTCCAGGGCGAACAGCACGGACACCGGTCGCGCCTCCTTCCGCGTCCCGTGCACTCCCGAGTACAGGAGGATCCGCCAGCCGTCCTCCTCCCAGTGGTCCAGCAGCCCCGAGCGGACCACCGGGGAGGCGGTCTGCCAGGCGAGCGAGCGCTCCAGCAGTTCCACGCTGGCGGCGACCGGCACGTGGTCCCCGCGCCCGGTGCCGAAGAGCGGGTGCCCCCGCACGCGGAGCCCGAGCCGGCGCAGGGGCAGCAGCCACCACCGGTCGGGATCGACCGACAGTGCCGTCAGGACGACGGCGGCGACGGCCAGGAACAGGAGCGAGCCGCCGGGCCGTGCGGAGAGGGTGGACCACCAGGCGCCGTGCGCCGCCGCCGCGGTCGCGCCGCCCGCGAGCACCACCGCGGCGCGTGCGAACGCGCGCCAGGTGATCGGGGTGTCCTCGTTCGCAGAGCAGCCGCAGGAGGACTCCGGCGCCAGCGCCCGGCCGTAGCCCAGGTAGGCGAGGAACCCGGCTCCGAGGACGGCGGTCGCCGCGCCCGGCACGGGGCTCGCCGGGAGCGCCAGCAGCCCCGCGGTGAGCAGGAGTTCCAGCGCGCCGACGGCGCGCAGCACCAGTGCCGCCCGCCCGCTGCTGCGCAGCATGCGGGCCAGCGCCGTCCTGGGCGCTTGGCGCACGGTGTCGCGGCGGAAGAGCTTGACCGAGCCGCTCCACCCCAGCAGGCCCGCGAGGACCAGGGGCATGAGGTGCGTTGTCAGTGAGAGCATCGTCGTCCCACCTGTCTCCCTCCTGTGATCCGGACGTCAGTGCCCGACGGATATACGGACGATGTCCACGGAGTCGTCGGCCGGCCGCCAGGCCCCGAGCACCTGGGCGCTCTGCCCGATGCGCAGCCGGGACAGGTCGGAGGTGAGCGCGCGGCCCGCGTAGGAGGCGTTGGTCGTGTCCGGGAGGACGTGGCCGACGATTTCGTGCCGTCCGTGGGAGAGGTGCAGTCGGCTCTTCGCGATGCCGCGGATCCTGGTGTCGAGGTTCACGATGTTGACCCACACCGCGTCGGCGGCGACGGTGCCGTCGGGCATCGGGACGCCGCGCGCGTAGAGCCCGTCACCGACCTCGATCTCGGCGGCGGTGGTGGGCCGGGCCTTCCAGACGCTGGTGGCGTTGGTCATCCGGACGCGGGCGTGGTCGCCGTAGGAGCCGGCGACCTGCAGGACACTGCCGGTGATGCCGGTGATCCGGCCCTCCACGAAGGAGGACTCGGGGATCGCCGGGTCGAGCGACGGCTCGGACGCGAAGGCCGCGTCGGCGTCGATCCCGCCGAGCGCCGTCGCACCGACGATGGTCACGCCGCTGAGGGCGGCCGTGGTGAGGAAGCGCCGGCGGCCCGGGCCGCGGTGGTCGTTCTGGCGGTATGTCATGGCTAACTCCTCCTCACTCGTAGATGTAGACCGGCAGCTTGCCGGAGCTGAGGCTGCCGATGGCCGAGAAGGCGGCCGGGGTCAGGTCCAGGACCCGGTTGGTGCGGCAGGCGCCGTTGCAGCAGGCGGCCTCGCCGCACCAGCTCTTGGTGCGCGGTCCGCAGTCGGTGATCGTGATGCAGACCGTGGCGCCGGAGCACTGGTGTCTGACGTTCATCACGGAGCCGCAGCCGCGTCTGGGGATGTTCTCGCCGCACAGGTCGGGCCGGGTGATGTCCCAGCACGCCTGTGACGCGTTGGGCCAGGCGCCGTGATTCGCGCTGGACCGGCAGTTGCCGCAGGCGCCGCCGCCCGCGCTGCCACACGGACCCCATGAGGATCCGCAGCAGAACCAGGTCGTCTCACCGGCCCACAGGCTGGTCGATCCGCATGCCATCGTGCCACCTCCTGTTGAATGTCGTGCCCATGACAAATCGATCGAGGGGTGTCGCACACATCGCACCCCCATGATGCGTGCGTCTACGCGCGTTGGCCAGAAGGCCTCCGGAGAACGGCCGGCCGGGCACGGCCAGGGCCGCCGAGACATCATGAAAAACCCCGACGGCGGGAGCCGGGTCGGCCGCGATCGTGTCCCCGGCCGCCGCGGCCCGAGGGCGATGTGACAGCGGGTTCCCGGGGCGTCGGAGGAGGCCGGGGCGGGAGGGGCGGCGGCCGACAGCGAAACGACAGCCGTGGTTTACGCCCGCCCGACCGCCCGCAGGCCAAGCTCGGCACACCTGAACAGCGTGGGCC
>Ga0247820_10000243_pt1 | contig 27999 bp, 40 predicted proteins | sample 13C_Glucose_Day1_2_FD_192480 | JGI IMG/M metagenome (GOLD analysis project Ga0247820, IMG submission 192480) | Soil microbial communities from agricultural site in Penn Yan, New York, United States - 13C_Glucose_Day14 | ecosystem: Environmental > Terrestrial > Soil > Agricultural land | place...
GGGCAAGCCCGCTCCCACGGTATTCTGTTATTGCAGGGGATCGCGTGTTGTCTTTCAGCCCCGCGCCAACTCGGCCAAATGCGCCTTGGCCTCTTCGCTCTTGAGCACCAGTACATCGCTTTCCAGCGAGTCCAGCACCACCTCCGCGGTATTGCCGATCAATGCCCCGGAGATCCCGGTCCGCGCCACGGTACCGACAATGGTTACCACGGCATCGAGCTTCTTCTCGGTATAGGGAATCAGCACATCTGCCGGCCCTTCGGCGATATGCAGGCGGTCATCGGTGATATCGAACTCCGCCTGGAACGCCAGGCATGCCTCGCGATAGCGCTTCTCGATGGTCTCGGTGAGCTGGTAGACCGGATCCGCAGCCGACAGCATGGGCGAGGGGTGGGCACTGATCACGTGCAGTTCGCCCTTGGCCAGGCTGGCGATGTCATAGCCATGGTCGATGATGCTGGCATGCAGCAGGCGATGGGCCTCGTCCTGGTTTCCGACATCCACGGCCGCGAGGATCTTGCCACCTGTCCATGGTCGCTCGCTCTTGACCATCAGCACCGCGCAGGGGCACTCGCGCAGCAGCTTCCAGTCGCTGGGGGTGAGCAATGCCTTGCGCAGCGGATTGTCCGGCCGATGCTCCTTGATCACCAGTTCACAGCCTTCGGCCTGCTGCACATGGATGATCGACTTGTGCAGATTGTCCTTCCAATGCTGCTCATGGGTGACACTGTCATACCCATCATCATGCAACTGGCTGCTGAGCAAGCTGAGCAGCGCGTCATGATCCTGCTTCTTGTCGCACATCAACAGATGCAGGCGCGCGCCGGTTACCCCGGCGATCAGCTTGGCCCGGGTCAGGGCACGGCTGTGGGCGTGCTCGGGGTCGAGGACGACAAGGATGCTGCGTACGGCTTGCATGGGCGTGAACTCCCTTCAGAATGGCGGCCAATGCCTGACTATAGACGGCGCCGCTGCCGCCGCCGCTTGATATGTATCAAGCATAGTCACTGGCACTCGGCACGGTCGCCGGTATAATCCCCGGTCCTGCCGATGTCCTGTGTGATTGTGAGTGCCATGTCCCTGATTCCTGAAATCGACGCCTTCCTCGGTTGCCGTACCCCTGATGCCTGGATCGAGGCGGCGCTGGCCGACCAGGAGACCCTGCTGATCGATCACAAGAACTGCGAGTTCAAGGCGGCCAGCACCGCGCTGAGCTTGATCGCCAAATACAACACCCACCTCGACCTGATCAACATGATGTCGCGCCTGGCCCGCGAGGAACTGGTGCACCACGAGCAGGTGTTGCGCCTGATGAAGCGCCGGGGCGTGCCGCTGCGGCCGGTCTCGGCCGGGCGCTATGCTTCGGGCCTGCGGCGGCTGGTGCGCGCCCATGAGCCGGTCAAGCTGGTGGATACCCTGGTGGTGGGGGCTTTTATCGAGGCGCGCAGTTGCGAGCGCTTCGCCGCCCTGGTGCCGCACCTGGACGAAGAACTCGGCACCTTCTACCACGGCCTGCTCAAGAGCGAGGCACGGCATTACCAGGGCTACCTGAAGCTGGCCCACCAGTATGGTGACGAAGCGGATATCGCCCAGGTGGTGGAGCAGGTGCGCGAGGCCGAGGTCGGGCTGATTACTTCACCCGACCAGGAACTGCGCTTCCACAGTGGAATTCCGCTGGCGCAAGCCGCCTGAGCTACTGGCGGCGCCCGAGCAACAAGCCGACCACCAGGCCGAAACCTGCGGAAATCGCCACCGTCTGCCAGGGGTGGCCGCCAATGTACTCCTGTGTCGCCTCGACCACCGGTTGTGCCTTCTGGCCCAGTCGGCTGGTGGCGTCGCGCGCCTGGCGCAGCTTCAGCCCCAGTTGCGCGCGCATGCCTTCGGCTTCCTCACCCACCAGCGACGCGCTGTCGCTGAGCAGCTTTTCGGACTCCTCGATCAATGCCTGCAGCTCGCTGAACACCTGATCCTTGATCTGGTCGTTGTTGCCTTGCGCGGCGGTTTTCCTGGCCATGTACACATCCTCGTGAAGGGTTGGGCGTTGAACAGTGGATGCCACGGCGCCGGGAAAGTTGCAGCGGCGTACCGATGGCGCGTCGCTACAGTGTAAGATAGCGCCCATTTCCCAGCGGCAGGTAATACCCCCATGAGTTTCAATCTGGCCAACATGAGCTTCCAGGAACGGGCGCAGATCGAGGCAGAGAAGGCCCGTTTGTTCGAGTACTGGCAGAACAACCTGGGCAAGGCCAAGGGTGAGGCCGCTCGGCTGATCGCGGAGAAACCGCGGCGCAAGGGCAAGTGGGCCGAGTGGGTGCGTGCGGAGCTCGACGGCATGTCGCCGGCGGAATTCACCCAACTGGTACGCAGTGAAGTGAACAAGATGATGGCCGCCGCCAGCACCAGCCGCTGAGGCAGGCGAACACTTGCGGTGCGGGGTGCGCACCTTTCGGCTTTCTTCTGACAGGAGTCCCCAGGATGCCAAGATCCATCGTTGCCGCCCTGCAGATCGGCTCGCTGCCTGCGGGCAAGGCTGCCACCCTGGAACAGATCCTCGGCTACGAGCAGGCCATCCGCGAGGCCGGTGCCAGCCTGGTGGTGATGCCCGAGGCGTTGCTCGGCGGTTACCCGAAAGGCGAGGGGTTCGGTACCCAGCTCGGCTATCGCCTGCCCGAAGGGCGTGAAGCCTTCGCCCGCTATTTCGCCAACGCCATCGATGTACCGGGTGCCGAAACCGAGGCGCTGGCCGGGCTGTCGGCGCGCACCGGGGCGAGCCTGGTGCTTGGCGTGATCGAGCGCAGCGGCAATACCCTGTACTGCACCGTGCTGTTCTTCGAGCCTGAAGGCGGCCTGGTGGCCAAGCACCGCAAGCTGATGCCCACCGGCACCGAGCGGCTGATCTGGGGCAAGGGCGACGGCTCCACGCTGCCGGTCGTGGAGAGCCGCGCCGGGCGCATCGGCGCGGCGATATGCTGGGAGAACTACATGCCCCTGCTGCGCACTGCCATGTACGCCAAGGGCGTGCAGCTGTGGTGCGCGCCGACGGTGGATGAGCGCGAGCTGTGGCAGGTCAGCATGCGCCATATCGCCGCCGAAGGACGCTGTTTCGTCATCAGTGCCTGCCAGGTGCAGGACTCACCGGCGGCGCTCGGCCTTGAGGTGGCCAACTGGCCGGCAGACCGGCCGTTGATCAACGGTGGCAGCGTGATCGTCGGCCCCCTCGGCGAGGTACTCGCTGGGCCCCTGGTAGGTGAGCGAGGGTTGCTTTGTGCCGAGGTCGACACCGATGAGTTGGTGCGTGCACGTTACGACTTCGATGTGGTCGGCCACTATGCACGGCCGGATGTGTTCGAACTCAGCGTGGATGAACGTCCACGCCCCGGTGTGCGCTTTGTCGGTTCCGCCGCTGCTGGCGAGTGATCGTTCGCTTACCTGAACAACAGGTTTACCAGCCGGCACTTGTGGCGGCGGGCAGGTCCAGCTTGCCTTTGTCGGTGAAGCGCATTGTCCCGAGCGTGCCGCCCGCCAGCTTGCCGCGCAATACATAGGGCAGGCCTTGCAGGGACTCCACCCGGCTCAGGCCATAGGCCTGGCGCAAGAAGGCGAAGGCGGTGATGCTCACCGGCACCACGATCACCGCCTCGTCGTAGCGACCGATATGCCCGCGTTGATCACTCACTCCGGCGGCCAGGGGCTGGTCGTTGACTTCCAGGTTGAGGGCGATGCCGTTGAAGTCCACCGGGGTTTCGTTGGGGTTCTGCACGCGGATCTTCACCGCCATGCGCAGCTCCAGGTCCTGGCCGGGCAAAGGATCGATGCCGATCACGCTGATGTTCAGCGGGTCACGGCCCTGGAACAGGGCGCAGGCACTTAGGCCAAGGGTCAGCAGCAGGATCAGGCCGGCGCGGGCATACATGGTGATAGGGTCTCGGGACACGGGCGAGTCCTCAGTGTGGCAAATGCGTGGCGCCGCTATCAAGGAATGTGCGGCTCCTGTGGGAGCGGGATTGCCCGCGATGGGCCGCAAAGCGGCCCCAATTCAAACGAATACACTGCGCAGATCCTCCATGAACGCCTGCTGCGCTTCACCGGGCTCCTGCCCACGGTGCCGCGCCAAGGTGAACGGCACCACGAAATCCAGTGTCGGGTCCAGTGCCCGCAACAACCCCTGGGCCTCCCAGGACGCGGCGCAGTGGCAGGGCAGGTAGCCGATATGGCGTCCCGACAGGATCAACGTCAGCGCGCTGTCGATCTGTTCCGCCACCGCCAGGCTGCGTCGGCTCTGGAAGGGTTCGCCCTGCTTGAGAAAGCGGTAGGGATGGCAGACCTGGTCGGCCTCCAGCAATTGCTCGCGACTGACCTGGACCTGGTCGAACAGCTCATGCCCCTGGCCGCAGTAGAGTCGCTGGCGTTCCTCGAACAATGGCAGGTAATCGAATGCCGCCTGGTTGCCGGAGAAGTAACTGATGGCGCAGTCCAGGCGCTGTTCCAGCAACAACCGTTCGAGCTCGGCGGGTGGCGCGCTGGTCAGTTCCAGGCGGACATGCTCGTCGCGTTGGCGAAAACGGGCGATGGTCCGGGCCAGGCGCAAGGTGACCTCGCGGTCCTGGTTCTCGGCCAGGCCGATGCGCAGCGTGCCGAGCAAGCGTCCGGCCACGCCGTTGGCCTGCTGGCGGAACTGCTCGATCTGCAGCAACAGGCCGCGGGTCGCCTGGAGCAGCAGCTCGCCTTTCTCGGTCAGCCTGAAGCCTCCCTTGCCTCGACTACACAGGCGATAGCCCAGGCGGGTCTCCAGCCTGGCCATCTGCTGGCTGATGCTGGGCTGGCTGAGCCCCAGCACGCCCTGGGCGGCGCTGAAGCCGCCGGCCTCGACTACAGTGACGAACAGCCGCAGCAGGTGCAGGTCCGGGTCGTGCAATTGTCCGAGCATCACATTGATCCTGGTGAATGTCAGCTTCGCAAAGTTGCCATTTTTACAATGTAACCCGGCAGGCATGCTGGCGGCATCCACCCCCACGCCGAGGTGCCCGCCATGCGTCGAACGTTGTGCCTGCTTTCATTGCTGATCGCCCTGCCGCTGCAGGCCGAGGAGAAGGTCGTCAACCTGTACAGCTGGGCCGACTATGTCGCCCCGCAAACCCTGGCGCGGTTCGAGCAGGAGACCGGCTACAAGGTCCGCTACGACACCTTCGACACCACCGAGGTGCTGGAGACCAAGCTGCTCACCGGCGGCAGCGGCTACGACGTGGTGGTGCCGTCGGCCACGGTGCTGGCCCGGGCGCTCAAGGCCGGCGCCCTGCAGCCGCTCGAGGCGCAGGCGATGCCCGGCTACGCCAACCTCGACCCGGACCTGCTGGCCAAGCTGGCCGAGGCCGACCCCGGCAACCGCCATGCGGTGCCATACACCTGGGGCACGCTGGGGCTGGGGGTGAATGTCGAGGCCGTGCGCCAGCGCCTCGGTGACGTGCCGCTGGACAGCCTCGACCTGCTGTTCAAGCCCGAATACGCCAGCCGCCTGAAGGACTGCGGGATCGCCATGCCGGACTCGCCCCAGGAGGTGATCGGCCTGACCCTCAACTACCTGGGCAAGGACCCGTACAGCCAGAGCAAGGCCGACCTGGACGCCGCCCAGGCACTGTTGCAGCAGTTGCAGCCGTCGATCAGCTACGTGGCCAACGGCCGCCAGATCAACGACCTGGCCAACGGCAGCGTGTGCCTGGCGCTGACCTACAACGGCGACGCGGCCATGGCCGCCGATCAGGCCCGTCGCGCCGGCAAGCCGTTCGAGCTGATCTACCGCATCCCCCGCGAGGGCACCCTGGTCTGGCAGGACAACCTGGTGATTCCCAAGGACGCGCCGCACCCCGAGGCGGCCCGTGCCTTCATCGCCTTCATGTTGCGCCCAGAATCGGTGGCGGCGCTGACCAACACGCTGTTCTTCGCCAACGCCAACCAGGCCGCCACGCCACTGGTGGATGCGGCGATCCGCAATGACCCGGACATCTACCCGCCGGCCGAGGTGCGCCAGCGCCTGTTCGCCGACCGCAGCATGGCGCTGTCCGACCTGCGCCAGCGCAACCGCCTGTGGACCACCTTCCGCAGCCGCCAGTGAACACCAACGACAGGAGACAGACCGTGGACCTCGCCCAGGACAACGACCAGGCCATGACCCGTGACAGCCTCTACGGCACCGCCGCCGAGAGCACCTATGCCGGTATCACCAGTTTTTCCCGGCGCCGCTATAGCCGCGACCTGCGCGGTGTCGACGTGGTGGTCAGCGGTGTGCCGTTCGACACCGCCACCAGTAACCGCCCCGGCGCGCGCTTCGGCCCGCGGGCGATCCGCAACGCCTCGGTGCAGCAAGCCTGGGCCCGACACTGGCCGTGGACGTTCGACCCGTTCGATCACCTGGCGGTGATCGACTACGGCGACTGCGCGTTCGACAGCGGCACGCCCGCGTCGGTGCCGGACAGCATCGAGGCGCACGCCGAGCACATCCTCGAGGCCGGCTGCGCCATGCTTACCCTGGGCGGCGACCACTTCATCAGCTACCCGCTGCTCAAGGCCCATGCCCGCCGGCATGGCCCCCTGGCGCTGGTGCACTTCGACGCCCACAGCGACACCTGGCCGGATGAGGAGGGCAAGCGCATCGACCACGGCACCATGTTCTGGCACGCGGCGCGCGAAGGCCTGGTGGATCCGGCGCACTCGGTGCAGATCGGCCTGCGCACCACCAATGACGACAGCCAGGGGTTCGCCATCCTCGATGCCCGCCAGGTACATCGTTCGGGCACCGAGGCGATCATCGCGGCTATCCGTCAGCGGGTGGGGGAGCGGCCGGTGTACCTGACCTTCGACATCGACTGCCTGGACCCGGCCTTCGCGCCCGGTACCGGCACGCCGGTATGCGGTGGGCTGAGCACGCTGCAGGCGCTGGAGATCCTCGGCGGCTTGCGCGGGATCAATCTGGTGGGCATGGACCTGGTGGAGGTGGCGCCGGCCTATGACCATGCCGATATCACCGCGCTGGCCGGGGCGACGCTGGCGATGGAGATGCTGTGCCTGTACGCGGCGCGGCACAAGGTGGATATAGCAAGGTAGCGCAGGGGCCGCTTTGCGGCCCTTTCCGGCCGGTCCGACGCCTCGGTAAGGCTGCTGTCATGGAACAAAACATAAATCTTTGATTTGACTGGAGCCGCGTGGGAGCGGGCTTGCCCCGCGATGTGGCGTTTGGCACCGGCTTCGCCGGTGATCCGGACGGTGCGGCGTTCCGACCAGCCCGCTCCCACGCTGGAACCCTGTTCCCTACGCGACAGCGCAGCCCAGGGGCCATACTGAAACATCAGGACCCACATTCATCCTTTTGCGTCGAACCCTGCGCGCTTTAGGCTATCCAACCCTGGAGCGCGCCTTTTCGTACCGGAGGTGAAGCATGAACCCCACCCTGCCAATCCTGGGCCTCGGCCTGTTGCTGGCCATGCCGCTCCAGGCGGCGCCCCTGCCGGCGCCGTTGCTCGCCGCCAACGACAGCAACAACCCGTACAACAGCCCGATCATGCGTGCCAACCCCAACAGCCGCCAGGGCAGCGTGCCCGCCACGCCGCCGGTGCGCGGCCCGTCCACGCAACCCAACCCGCGCCCGCCGACTCTCGACAACCGCGGTATCGGCAATGGCGACAACCTGCGCCGCGAGCAGCAGACCCCGAACCTGGAACCCACCCGGCCACCACGCGATTCGCTGCGCGTGCCGTGAGCCCCTTCGAAGGAATCGAGCATGACGCCACGTACCTGGTTGACCACCCTGGCCGCCGCCAGCCTGTTTCCGCTGTTGGCCCAGGCGGCCGCTGAGCAGGAATTTCCCAGTGAAGCGGGGCAACTGACCGTCAGCACTGTCGCCGACGGCCTGCGCAACCCCTGGGCCCTGGCCTTCCTGCCGGGTGGCAAGGACATGCTGGTGAGTGAACGCCCCGGCAACCTGCGCATTGTCAGTGCAGAGGGCAAGGTCGGCCCGCCATTGTCCGGCGTGCCCAAGGTGTGGGCCGAAGGCCAGGGTGGCCTGCTCGACGTGGTGCTGTCGCCGGACTTCGACAAGGACCGAACGGTCTATCTGTCGTTCGCCGAAGAAGGCCCTGACGGCAAGGCGGGGACTGCGGTCGGCCGTGGCCAGCTGTCCCAGGACCGCGCGCGGTTGGAGAATTTCACGGTGATTTTCCGTCAGCAGCCCAAGCTCTCCGAAGGCAATCATTTCGGTTCGCGGCTGGTGTTCGACCGCGACGGTTACCTGTTCATCGCCTTGGGCGAGAACAACCAGCGGCCCACCGCCCAGGACCTGGACAAGCTGCAGGGCAAGATCGTGCGCATCCTGCCCGATGGCGAGGTACCCAAGGACAACCCCTTCGTCGGCCGCGACAATGTGCGCCCGGAGATCTGGTCGTTCGGCCACCGCAACCAGCAGGGCGCGGCATTGAACCCCTGGACCGGCCAGCTGTGGACCCACGAGCACGGCCCCCGTGGCGGCGACGAGATCAACATTCCACGGCCCGGCAAGAACTACGGTTGGCCGATCGCCACCCATGGCATCAATTACTCGATGCTGCCGATCCCGGAAGCCAAGGGCAAGCATGTCGATGGCATGGTCGACCCGCATCATGTGTGGGAGAAGTCGCCGGGCATCAGCGGCATGGCGTTCTATGACAGCCCGACCTTCAAGGCGTGGGAGCACAACCTGTTCATTGGCGCGTTGGCGACCCAGGAGTTGATTCGTTTACAGCTCGATGGTGACAAGATCGTGCATGAAGAGCGCTTGTTGGGCGATCTCAAGGCGCGGATCCGCGATGTGCGGGTGGGGCCGGATGGTTATGTGTATGTGCTGACCGATGCCAAGGACGGGGCATTGTTGAAGGTGGGCTTGAAGGACGGATGATGGCTGAGGGGGCTTATCGCGGGGCACGCCCGCTCCCACGCACGATAGGGGCGAAAGTGTCGTACCATGGCCGGCATGACGCCAGAATCCCTCTACCTCCAGGCCCTCACTGAACGCGGCTACTTTCCCGACCCGGACCAGGCGACCGCCGTCACTGCATTGCAGGCCTGCTTCGATGCCCTGGGCCAGGACAAGTCGACCCAGGGCCTGTACCTCTGGGGCCCGGTGGGCCGTGGCAAGACCTGGTTGATGGACCTGTTTCACCGTTCGTTGTCGCTACCTGCCCGGCGCCAGCACTTCCATCACTTCATGGCCTGGGTCCACCAGCGCCTGTTCCAGCTCAACGGCACCGCCGACCCGCTCAAGGCCCTGGCCCGCGAGTTGGCTGGCGAGATTCGCGTGCTGTGTTTCGACGAGCTGTTCGTCAGCGATATCGGTGACGCGATCATCCTCGGTCGGCTGTTCCAGGTGTTGTTCGACCAGGGCGTAGTAATCGTCGCCACCTCCAATCAGCCCCCCGACCAACTGTACCGCGACGGCTTCAATCGCGAGCGCTTCCTGCCGGCCATTGCCGCCATCGAGCAGCATATGCGCGTGCTGTCGGTGGCCGGAGAGCAGGACCATCGCCTGCACCCGGGGGCACGGTTGCAACGCTACTGGGTGGCGCCAGCGGGAGGTGGCGGGGCGTTGTCGACGGTGTTCGACCAGTTGAGCCCGGATGACCCCGGCAGCGCGCAGGCCCTGCAGATCGGCTCGCGCCACGTTCAGGTCGTGCGCCACAGCCCGCGGGCGCTCTGGTGTCGATTTGCCGATCTGTGCGAGCAGCCCCTGGCCGCCATGGACTTCATGGCGTTGTGCGACCGTTACCCGGCCATTCTGCTGAGTGATGTGCCGGCCCTGGGCGGCGTGCAGCAGGCCGGGCGTATCGCCCGTGGCACTGAAGATGGCGCCGCCCGTGTCGAGGCCGGAGACCGCGAACTGCCGACGTTGGCGCCCAAGGATGACAGCGTGCGGCGTTTCATCGCGCTGGTCGACGAGTGTTACGACCGGCGGGTCGCGTTGTACCTGGAGGCCGAGGTCCCGCTGGAAGCGCTCTACACTCAAGGGTATCTGGCGTTCCCGTACCAACGGACCCTGAGCCGGCTACGGGAGATGCAACTGCAACGCTTCGCCTGAAGGAGTCGACCATGGAGCCGCTGTCGCATCATCTGCTGACCCAGGCCTACAACAATGGCTGGGCCAACCACCGCCTGTACAAGGCCTGCCTGCAACTGACCCAGGACGAGTTCGTCGCCCCTCGTTGCAGCTTCTTCCCCTCGATCAAGGCCACCCTCAACCACCTGTTGACGGTGGACTGGTTCTACCTGGACGCGCTGGAGTGCGAGCAGCGCGGGGCAACGCCCGACCCGGACGGCGAGCGCTTCTTCGTGCCCGAGCAGCCTTTCGCTACCTGTACCGACCTGCAAGCCCAGCAGGCCCAGGCCGACCAGCGGCTGATCGCTTACTGCCGGCAATTGCGCGATGACCAACTCGGGCGCTATGTCAGCATCGTGCGGCCGGAGCGGATGCAGCATGAGCCGCGCCTGCGCTTGCTGTCGCACCTGTTCGAGCACCAGATCCACCACCGCGGCCAGGTGCATGCGATGCTCAGCGACACGGCGGTCAGGCCTCCGCAACTGGACGAATTCTTCTGCGAAGAGGAGGCCTCGCTGCGCGCCGAGGACTTTGCCGCCCTGGGGTGGAGCGAAGCGCAGATCTGGGCGCAGCGCTGAACGCCATTCAGGGTGTTTCGCCGTCGGCCAGATCATGGGCGGCCTGAACCAGCTGTTCCAGTTGGTGATGCACCATGGCGCGGTCCATCTGCATCAGGGATTGGCGGTTCCATAGCACCTGGCAGCCCGTGATCGGGTCGAGGCCGAGCACGGGCTTGCAGGCGTCCTGGCAGAACAGGTTCTGCTGGCCCCAGCGTACGTCGTCGATGGCGGGTAGTTCGATGAACATCAGCAACTGGTCGGCGGGGTGCTCGGTCACGTTGCACACATGGGGGCCTACCCGCAGGCTGATCACCGGCTCGAAGGCCACTGGGGGATCCAGCTTCAAGGCCGCGTACAGCTGGGTCAACGCATAGTCATAGTTTGTGCCTGGCATGGCGAGTTCTCGTTGGAGGGGACCGCCACGGTAACGACCATGCTGCTTGCCCGACTATCGGAGGCTGTCGTCGTTTTTTAGCTGCTGGCTGTCGCTCACTTTCTGCCGTGCGCCAGGTTCAGCGAACTTCCTACAGATGGTGGCGAAATGCCTCCGCCCATTCCAGGACAATCCCTGCGTTCAAGCAGGGGAGGGCATCGTAGCCTATGGCCATGTCTACACCCGTTGAGCTTCGACGTGGTGTGTAAAGGGGTCTACGGGAAGTACGGCCTGGTGCGAGAGGGATTTCTCCAGTTGAGGACTGGTGTGTGCAAGGGCGGCAGTTGGATGTTGTCGGGGCGGGTTTTGCGTCCCAGGGGCAGGAAGGCTTCTACGCGATCATGGCAGGCGAGCTGGCCGTGCGCGAAAAAGACAATGTCATCGATCTACAGGCCGGCGAGCTGCTGTTCGTCAAGCGTGGCACCTACCTGGTGGCGACCCGATGGCAGGCGTGCCAGGTGCTGTGGCTGCCGCTGGACGTGAATTTCGTGCAGGCGTTCATGCAGCGCCACGGCCAGGAACTGAGCCATCTCGAGCGCTGCGGCGAGCCCGGTGTGAATACCTTGCGGCTTCACCCTTGCCCTGCGGCGCAGGAATGCGTGACCCGCCTGGCGGGGCTCGAAGGCGAGGGGACCTCGTCGATGCTGGCAATGCTGCGCCTGGAGGAGTTGCTGTTGCTGCTGGTGTTCGGGGCGCAGGGCCGGGCATTGCTGGCAGCCCTGCGGCAGCAGGGCAATCGCCATGTCGATCGCCTGCACGCCTTCATGGAGCAGCACTACCTGCGCGAGTGGCGCCTGGACCAGTACGCCGAGGCCTTCGGGCTGGGTCTGACGGCATTCAAGAGCCTGTTCTGCTCCTTCTACAACTGCTCGCCGCGGGCCTGGATCACCGAGCGCCGGATTGTCCACGCGCATCATCTGCTGCTGAACACGCGCATGAGCATTGTCGACATCGCCATGGAAAGCGGCTTTTCCAGCCAGTCGTATTTCAGCCAGAGCTATCGCCGGCGTTTCGGTTGCACGCCCAGCGACGCCCGTCGCTAGGCGCCAACCCCTACCTCGCATGGACAAGACCCGTATGAGCAGACTTTTCACGCAGCTGGCCCGCCGGCTGGGCATGGCGCCATGGCTGGCCGATGATGCTGGCGGCTACCACCTGTGCATTGATGGCCATGGCCTGCGGCTCGAACCGCGTGGCGTACGGCTGGTGGTTCGCAGCTCGCTGTCGTCGGTGGTCGGTCAAGGCGCCAGTCTCGACCAACAGGTCCTGCGCCGCCTGTCGGGCATGCTCGTTGCGTGGGCTGCGCAGTGCCCGCAGCGGTTGGCACTGACACCTGAGGGAGAACTGCTGCTTGAGGCCTGGATAGACCTGTCAAAGGGCGATGTGGATGCCCTTGAGCATGTGCTCGGGGTTCAGCTCGCCCTGCTGAATGTCCTGTGCGCGTTCCGTCGCGGCCCGATACCCCTGATTGCCCGTGGAGCAAGCGTATGGCTGCCATGAGATCGCTTGCCACCGGTCTGGCAGCCCTGCTGGCCAGTCTTGTCGCCCAGGGCGAGCCGCTGGATTGGGCGGACGAGCCGTTCCACTACATCGCCCAGGGCGAGAGCCTGCGCGATGTGCTGACCAATTTTGCCACCAACTATCAAGGTTCGGTGGTGGTCAGCGACAAGGTCAGGGACCAGGTTAGCGCCACCTTCGAGCAGCCGGACCCGCAGGCGTTTCTCGAGCAGGTCGCGGTGCTCTACAACCTGGCCTGGTACTACGACGGCGCGGTGCTGCATGTCGACAAGTCGAGCGAAGTGCAGACCCGCCTGATCCACCTGGACAGGGTACGCGAGCCGCAACTACGTGCGGCGCTCCAGGAGGGTGGTGGCTGGACCTCGCGCTTTGCCTGGCGTGCCACGTCGGGTGGACGGCTGGTGTATGCGTCGGGACCGCCCCGCTATCTGGACCGGGTCGAGCAGACCGTCAAGGCCCTGGAGCAGCAGGCCAGCCTGCAGGATGAACTGGGTGGCAGCCTGAGCGTCGAGGTGATCCCACTCCGGCATGCGGTGGCCGTGGACCGCGAGATCGACTATCGCGACCAGAAGGTGGCGGTGCCCGGCGTGGCCACGCTCCTTTCCCGGGTGCTGGCCGATGCCAATGTGGTGGCGGTCGACGGCCAGTCCGTGGGAGAGGGCGCGCCCGTGCGTGCCGGCCGGGCCGTGGTCCAGGCCGAACCGTCGATCAATTCCATCATCGTGCGTGATCACGCCGAGCGCCTGCCCATGTACCGGCGCCTGGTCATGGCGCTGGACCGGCCAGCGGCGCGGATAGAGGTAGGCCTGACGATCCTCGATATCAACGCCGAACACCTGGATGAGCTGGGCGTGGAATGGCAGTTCGGAGTCGGTAAGCATCAACTGATGGACATCCGAACCCAAGCGGGATTGGCGCAAACCACGTTGGCTGGCAGCCTGGTCGATAGTCGGGGATTGAACCGGCTGCTGGCCAAGATCACCCTGATGCAGGGCGAGGGTCATGCCCAGGTGGTATCACGCCCGACCTTGCTGACCCAGGAAAACACCCTGGCGGTGATCGATCACAGCGAAACCTACTATGTGCGGGTGATGGGCGAGCGGGTGGCCGAGCTCAAGGCCATTACCTACGGCACCTTGCTGAAGATGACGCCACGCCTGATCCGCAGCGCGGACCGGCCGGAAATCAGCCTGAGCCTGCATATCGAGGATGGCAGCCAGAAGCCCAACAGCACCGGGTCCGATGGCATTCCCACCATCAGCCGCACGGTCATCGACACGTTGGCCCGGGTAGACCTGGGGCAGAGTCTGATGATCGGCGGCATCCATCGCGACGAGACGAGCGAAAGCATCCGCAAGGTCCCGTTGCTGGGTGACATTCCCTTCCTGGGCGCCTTGTTCCGCTATCAGTCGAGCAACACCCGTCGTTCGGTGCGCCTGTTCCTGATCGAGCCGAGGCTGATTGACCCCGGGCTTGGCGAGCGTGCCTGATATGACCTGGAAACTGCGGATCTACAGCGGTTTGAATGCCGGCGCCGAGGTGTCCCTGATGCCTGGGCGGGTGGTCATCGGCGCCGATCCGGCCCAGGCCGACCTGGTGCTGGCGGATACGGGCATTGCCGCCATTCACCTGGTACTGATGGTCGAGGCCGGTGGCGTACGCCTGCTGGAGTGGGGTTCGAGCGAAGCACCCACCCAGGATGGACGAGAGGTGGCAGCGCAGGCCGAACTCCAGGCATTGGCGACTCAATGTTGCGGTCCGTTGCAGTGGGCCTTTTGCAATCAAGACGACCTGTTCGCCGAGTGGCTTCCCGCGCAGCGTCCTCGGTCAGGCTTGCGCCACGGCTGGTTCATGGTGCCGGGTGCCGGGTTGCTTTTGCTGCTCGTGTTGCTCACGCGATTGTTGATTGCCGACGCTGAGGCACAGGATACGCCAACGGCAGTGGCAGCGCCCGTCGAGCAACCGCCCCAGCCCCAGGAGCAAGCCCGGACGCGGCTGGCGCAACTGCTGCGCGAATGGCGCCTGGAGGACACTTTGAGCGTGACCGACCAGGGACACACCCTGGTGCTGCGCGGGGCGCTGCGCGAGCGCCAGCTTCAGGACTACCAGAACCTGCAGCGACAGTACCGCGAGGCATTCGGCGACCACCCATCATTGCGCTTGGTCGACGAGGGCAGGGCACCTGCGCCCGCGAAACTCGATTTCCCTGTTCGAGGCGTCTCACTGGGGCGGTTGCCCTACGTGACGCTGAGCGACAACCGCCGTTACCCAGTGGGGGCACTGATGCCCTCCGGCATTCGCATCCTGGCGATCGATCGGCAGGCGATCACGCTGAACAAGGGTGGCCGGGACTACGTGATCAACCTGAAGGAGAGACCGGCAGATGATGGATGAACTCATGTGGGAGGTTCGTGATCCGCGTAAGCAAGCGCGAATGTTCTCGGTGCTGGAGCACGCACGGCAGGCCTGTGCCAGGCAGTTGTCGGAGCCGCTGCCACCTTCCGAGTTCCAGGAATTGCACCAACAAATGGCAGCCCTTGAAGCAGCCTTGAAGATACTCGAGAAACTGGAGGAACACTGAAATGACGAACATCAGCAGCGGCTTCTACGACGGCACCAACAACACCATGGACATGGTCCACGAGGGCATGGTCAAGCAGGCGCAACAAGCCAACAAGGCGGTGCTCGACGCCTTGCAGAAGCTCAACGAGAAAAGTGACGACCCCGCATTGCTGGCTGACATGCGCCACCGCTCGAACATCTGGTCGAACGTGTTCCAGGTCGACGCCACCCTGGGCCAGACCTTCAAGAACACCATCAGCAGCATTTTGCAGAAGTTCTGAGCATGAACCATTCCGTGAACAATCTGCTGGCCCGCCTGGGCCTGCTGGGTGTCGAACATCGTCACCATGAAGAGGCGCTGTTCATCGCGCAGTGGCTGGCTCGTGAGCCGGCGACGATGGAGGCGGCTTGTGCGATACGCATTGCCAGCCTGATGGGGCAGGGGCGGTGCGAGGAGGCGTTGGCGGAGGGCAACCAGGCGCCATGGCCATCCCTGGGGCCGTGGCTGGCGCTGTGCGAGCGTCAGTTGGGCTACATGGCCGTGCTCGAGCGGCGTCTCGAGGGCATGGCGCAGAGCGGTGATCCTGACCTGGTCCGCTTTGCCCAGGGCATGCGCGCCCAGGTGGTGGCATGAGTCCGCTGGCCTCGGCGCTTGTGTCTGGTGCGCAAGGTGCACTGATCGCGTTGCCCACGCACAGTGATCAAGACGCAGCCGAGTTCCAGGCAAGCCTTGTTGAACATCAAACCCGCGAACAGGTGTCCTCGGAACTGACGCAGCAAACGAGGCTGCAAGTGCTCGCCATGGCGATGGACCTGCTGAATGATTCCTTCACGGTGGAGGGCGGCTCATGAATGGCATTACCGAGGTAACCCGGGTTGTCACCGACCTGCAGTCCCTGTCAGCACCGGCTGCCGATTCCCGGCAGGTGGCCGAGTTCGAGCAAGCGCTTTCCGGTGCCACCGACAGCCCTGGCGATGGACTGCTGCACCAGATAGGGCAGCTCCACCAGCAGCATACCGAAGCCCGGCAGGGCGCGCAGGCCAGCCTGGTCTCGCGCACGGGGGACCCCGTGGCACTGATGGACGCCCATTGGTCGCTGATCCGCAGCAACCTGCAGGTAGAGTTGATCGCCAAGGGTGTCGGGCGCACCACGCAGAACATCGAAACCCTCATGAAAGCCCAGTAGGTGTCCTGTGAAAAGATCATGGCAGTGCATGCTGCTTCTGGCAGTGCTGACACTGGGCGGGTGCAGGGTCGAGCTTTACCTTGGCCTCGCCCAGCGCGAGGCCAACGAAATGCTCGCGGTGCTGGACACCGAGGGCATCGCAGCGGTGAAGGCCCAGGACAAGGACGGCAAGGTGAAGATCCTGATCGACGAAGCCGATATCGGCCACGCGGTGGCGGCGCTCAAGCGTCAGGGCTATCCGCGGGAGATGTTCTCCACAGTCAATGACGTGTTTCCCCGGGACAGCCTGATCTCCTCGCCCTTGGAGGAACAGGCGCGGCTGACCTATGTGAAGTCCCAGGAACTGTCGCGGACCTTGTCGGAGATCGATGGTGTACTGGTGGCCCGGGTGCACGTGGTATTGCCGGAGCCCCGTGACGGCCTGCGCGCGCAGGCCGGCGTAGCGTCGGCGTCGATCTTTATCAAACATGCGGCGGATGCGGCGCTGGAGCTGTACATCGGGCAGATGAAACAGCTGTTGAGCAACAGCATCGAAGGCCTGGACTACGAGCGCATCAGCGTGGTGCTGGTGCCGTCGACCCAGGCGCGTCAACCGCTGGCGGGCCTGCGCCATGTCACGCTGTTGTCGATCCAGGTTCTGGAAGGTTCGCGCTGGCGGCTTGTGGCGCTGCTGGGCGTGCTGCTCGGGGTGCTGCTACTGAGCAACCTGGCGCAGTACCTGTGGTGGCGTCAGAGAGCATGACCGAGTTCCAGTTTCGTTACTGCCTGGCGCACTACCTGCATTCGACCCACTGTCCCGAAGCGCTGGATCAGATGGTTCAGGCCTTGCCGTACTGGCGGGAGAGTCGTGAGGTCAACGGCTGGCTGATGTCGGTGCTGGCGCTGTGCGAGCCGTTCGACTTGCCAGAACGACTCGGTAGGCTGGCCCTGTTTTCACAGCCGGCGTTGGAGCGGGTGTTAGCCAGTTTGGGTGGCCTGCTGCATGGCCAGGCCATCCGACAAGTACTCGAACGGTCGGGGCAGGCGCGGTTGCGGGCGGCACTCGACCCACAGGGCCTGCGCTATTGCCTGGAAAAGTGGTGTCTCGTCATTGGCCCTTGGCCTGTGGGCTGGCAACAGGCGCTGCCAGCCGGTGACCTGGACGCGTACCTGCCTGGTTGTGGCTTGGCGTTCTGGCTGCAGGCATGCGGTGAGGTCGATTCGGGGTTCGCTCGGCGTCTGAACCTGCGCCTGCCCGCCGTGACTGCAATGCCGACTTGGCCGATGGACGATGAACAACGCGTCCTGGCACGCACCCTTTGCCTGAAAGTGGCCCGAGACAGGAGCCCGGAATGTTGCCATTTATTGAGTTGAATGAGGCCCGGCCGATGATCGACCCGAGCCTGAACGTATTGCGCAGCGCTGACTATCAGCAGTACCTCGATGCCAGCGTACTGACCGAAAACGCACGTCAGCGTGCCCGGGATATCGATGCCCGGGCCGATGCGGTGCTCGAGGAGCATCAGCGGCTCGGGCGGGAGGTCGGGCTGGAAATGGCCGCCATCGAACAGGTGGCGTTGCTGCATGGGACACGCTTGCGCTGCGATGCCTTCTATCGCCAGGTCGACCAGCAGATGAGCGAGGTGGTGCGCCAGGCCGTGTGCAAGGTGCTGGGGGAGTACCCTGATATCGAGCTGACACTGGCCGCGACCCGCCAGGCGCTGGCGCAGGTTCAGCCAATGGAAGCGTTGTTGCTGCACGTAGGGCCCGATCAGTTGCCTGAGGTTCGCCAGCGTTTGGATGAAGTGCTCGCGCTATATCCCGAGGTCGGGCCTGTCGAGGTATGCGCCGATGCCAGGCTAGCGCGAGGCGGCTGTCGCCTGGAGACCGCAGGCTGCGTGATCGATGCCAGTATCGAAGGGCAGTTGGCCGCGTTGCAGCGGGCGCTGACGCAACGGCACCTTGACGATGAGGCTGGAACGCCATGAACGAAGCCGTGTTGGCCGCAGCCGCGCGGGCGATCCGTGATGATCAGGAGCGCGATGCGTTGCTCCAGGTGTTCTGGACACAGCTTCGCCAGCCTGCTCGGAATCTGGCGAGGGAGCGCGCAGAAACCGTGCCTGTGCGCCGGCCATTGCCGCAGCGTGGGATCCTGGTCTAGCGCTCCCATCTCCATTGTCCTGGACCTGTGGGAGCAACTGTCTTGCTTAATTTTTAGAATCTGGCGCGATCCCTGTGGGAGCGGGTTTACCCGCGAACACCAGCGAAGCTGGTGCCAACCACCGCGGCGCTTGCTTCGCGGGTAAACCGCTCCCACAGGGACCTTGGTTTGCCTGTGGTTTACGTTATCTATGCCATCTCCTCCTGCGCCTGCAACCAGCGAATCACCTCGGCCACTGGCTGGATCAACTCGCCGGGAATGTACTGCTCCACCCGGCTGTCGGCGAATAGCGCCCGGGCCAGGGGAATACGTTCGAGCACCGGTACTCCTTCTTCCTCGGCAATCCGCCGCACCAGCAGGGCCTGCTCGTCGGTGTACTTGAGGGTGACCAGCGGCAAGGGTGTTTCCCCGGGTTTGTAGCGCAGGCCCACGGCGATATGGGTCGGGTTGGCGACGATGACCGACGAGCGCCTGACATCCGCTCGCAACGTGCCGTTGTGCATTTCGCGATGGCGCTTGCGGCGCTCGCGCTTGAGCTCGGGGGCGCCCTCCATCTCCTTGTGCTCGCGCTTGACCTCTTCCTTGCTCATGCGCAATTGCTTGAGATGCTGCCAGCGCTCCAGGCCGTAGTCGGCTGCCGAGATCGCCAGGAAACCCACGGCACAGACCCCGATCAGTCTGCCCATCAGGCTGCCCAGCAACGGCAGGATGCACTCGATGCCGCACGATGACACCCGCAGCAGCGTGCGCAGGTGGTCGCTGAGCAGGCCAAGCACCAGCGCGCCGAGCAGCAGTACCTTGAGCGACGACTTGAGGAAATCGAACACGTTCCTGACCGAGAAGATTCGTTTCACCCCCTCCAGTGGACTGACTTTCTTCAGGTCGGGTGAGAGCGACTGGCCGCTGAACACGAAGCCGGTCTGCAGCAGGTTGCCGGCGATGGCGGCGAGCACGGCCGTCAGCAGGAACGGCAGGGTGAGCCATAGCAACTCATGCAGCAGTTGCTCGAGCATCAGCTCCAGCGCTTGGCGAAAGGGCAGGTGGAGCAGGGGGGCGGGGAGCATCATCAGCTCACGCAGATGCCCGAGAAAGTAATCGGGAAAAGCCATGGGCAACGCAACCAGGCTCAGGATCAGCACCGTGGAGACCAGCTCCTTGCTCTTGGCCACCTGACCGTTGCGGCGCGCATCGCGCAATTTTGCCCGTGTGGGCTGTTCAGTTTTCTCGCTGCTCATGGTTGCTCCAGCAACGGAGCGAGCAGACTTGCCTTGGCCAGCGCGATGGACACCTGATCCTCGGCCAGTGTCATCAGCAGGACCAGGTACGGCACAAGTAGCGTGCTGCAGACCAGGCTCTTGATCGGCATGGACAGGATGAACACGTTCAGCGACGGCGCGAAGCGGCTGACCAGGGCCAGGCCGAGTTCGGCGAGGAACATGGCGATCAGCAAGGGTGCTGCGAACAGCACGCACAGGGCCAGCAGGTAATCGAACTGGGCCAGGAAGAAGGTGTTCCACTGGCTGCCGATGTGCGGGTAGAAGCTTGCCACCGGCCAGCTGGCGTAACTGCCCAGCAGTGCCCCCAGCAACCCCAGGAAGGCGCCGCCGGTGAAGAACAGGGTAAGGAGCGTCTGCGCCAGCAAGGTGCCGGAGGGGCTGGTCTGGCTGCCCAGCAGCGGGTTGAGGGTGGAGGCCAGGGTGGCGCCGCGCTGGTTGTCGATGAGAAAACCGCAGGCCTCCAGGGCCCAGAACGGGATGACCACCACAAAGCCCAGCAGCAGGCCGAGCAGCACTTCCTTGCCGATCAGCAGCCCCAGCTGCAACCCGTCCAGCTCGGCGGGCAGGGTACCGGCCACGCAGGGGTAGATGAACAGCGCCAGCGAACAGGCCACGCCATTGCGCACCAGCGCGCCGCCCAGTACCTGCTTGCCGAGGATCGGCAGCAGGAGAAAGCAGCCGAACAACCGGGGCAGGATCAGGCTGAAGCCCAGCAGCATCTGTTCAAGTGTCTGGACCGTCATCGCACCGAGGGAATCCGGTTGAGCACCAGGTCGGTGTAGCGATATAGCTCGCTGCCCATCCAGTCGGCGGTGACGAACAGGGTGACGACCACCGCCACCAGTTTGGCGACGAAGCCCAGGGTCTGTTCCTGCACCTGGGTCAACGCCTGCACCAGGGATACCAGGGTGCCCACCAGCGCGGCCATCAATACTGTCGGCAGGGAAAGGACCAGCACCAGCCACAGCGACTGGCTGGCGAAGTGCAACACTTCGGTACTGTGCATGTCAGCCTCCGTAGCTCAGCACCAGGCCATGGGAGAGTCGTCCCCAGCCGTCGAGCAGGACGAACAGCAGCAGCTTGAAGGGCAGTGAAATGGTCACCGGCGAGACCATCATCATGCCCATGGCCAGGAGGATGTTGGAGATGATCAGGTCGATGGCGATGAAGGGCAGGCAGATCAGGAAACCGATCTCAAAGGCCCGGCTCAGCTCGCTGATGGTGAACGCCGGCAGCAGCACCAGCAGGCCGTTGCCATCGACCCGCTCGGCGTAGTGGCTGGGCCATAGCTGGTGGGCGCTGTCGAGGAAGAAGGCGCGTTCGCGCTCGTTGACCTGGCCATCGAGGAAGGCGCGAAACGGCGCCATGCCTTCGTCGAGAAAACGTTCGACTGAGCGGGCATCGCCGAGGGTCGTTTCATGGGCGTTCAGGTAGTCGTAGGTAGCCATGCCCACCGGGGCCATGACGTAGATACTGAGAATGATCGCCAGGCCGTACAGGGCCATGTTCGGCGGAATCTGCTGGACACCCAGGGCATTGCGCAGCAACGAGAAGACTACGGCCATCTTCAGGAACGAGGTGGCCATGACCGCGATGAAGGGCACCAGCGACAGCAGCGCCAGGCCGAGGATCAGGCTCAGTTCGTTCGGCAGCTGGATCATGTCGGTTGCTGTTCCAGCAGGCGGTTGATCCGCACCCCGAGGCGGCCGTCGATCTGCACCAGCAGACCGGTGCCGACACAGCGCTGGTTGGCGAGGATACGCACCTGGGCATCCAGCGGGCTGTGCAGTTCGATCAGCGCTCCAGGTTGCAGGGTCGACAGCGTGTGCAGGTCGAGGGTCTGGCGACCGACTTCGAAACTGACCGGTATTGGTAGTTGCTCCAGTGTTTCCAGGGCGGTGTCGGTCACAGGGGGGGTGTCGTGCATGCGGACTAGCTCCAGGTGTGTGTCGTCGAGTTGCAGTTCGGCCCAGGGGTGGCCATCGAGCACGCCCAACAGTCGCGGGGAGCTTGGCGTACCTGCGGGCAGCAGCAGGATGTCGCCCGTGCCGAGGTCGCGCAGCTCGTGCAACGTCAGTTCGAGGGGTCGCCACTGCAGCGAGAGGTTCAGCAGGATGTTCAGGCGTTCGCGCAGTGGACGCCGTGGCAAGACCGTCAGCAGGCGCTCGCTGTCGCCTTGCACCCAGCAGGGCAGCAGGCCTTGCGTGCTGCTCAGCGTCACTTGCAGACCGGGTGTGCGGTCGATGGTTTCTGCTGGCTCGATGCCCAGGCATTGCAGGCCGGGCAGGCGAGGAGTGTCCCGTTGCAGCACCGCCAACTGCAGTGCGCTGGGGAGGCTGGCAAAGTCGGCGGCCTGCAACTGCGGTGCAAGCCATTGCGCCAGCTGCTGCCGACGACACAGCAGGCGAGTCGGTACGCCGAGCCAATCGATCTGCACGGCCAGATCCAGGTCATCGCCTGGAACGCTGACACTCAGCGAGACCTGCCCTTGATCGTCGGCATAATGGGGTTGGCGATGGCTCAGTAACTGCTGCAAGCGCAGTTCCTGGGTGTGGGCGGCAGGCAAGTTCAATGTACTCATGGTTCAGGCCAGCCTTCGTCCTCTACATGGCGCTTGTTGCGTGAGCCTTGCTGGCTGTCGCCATTTGCGCCGAAGCCGAGGCTGACCGGCTGCGCGGGATCGAGCCGTTGCAGACGCTCAAGCAGGTCCGTACCGGCTACCTGCAATTGCCGCAGGGCGGCTGGCGCCGCCTGGATCTCCACCTGCAGGCCAGCGCTCACAGGGTTCATGCGTACTTCGACATGGCCCAGCTGAGGTAACTGCACCTGCAACAGGGCCTGTTCGCGGGTACCCGTTCTGCTGGCGAACAGTTGCAATTGCAGGCGCTCCACAAGCGTCTGCAGATCCTGGATGGGGGCCGCGACAGTTGCCGGCAAGGCCCTGTCGATCAGGGGGCGCTCGCCCGATGAGGCAGGGGGCGCAAGGATTGGCTCGATATCACTGGGTAGCAGACGATCCGGCACGTTGTCGGTACTGTCGCGGACGGTTTGCAGGCCCGCATCGGCACGGCTTGCCTCGGTCAATGAGGTCGGCTCGACCTCATCAAGTATCGCTGGCATGGGCTCCGGAAGGGGGCGTTCGATGACGTTCTCGATCAGCGCAGGTCGTTCTGCTGCGCAGGCGGGTGGGCACTTTGCGATCAAGGCAGCCATGCTCAGGACCACTTGGGTGACAGGGCGTTCAGGGCTGGCCTCGTCCCGGGCAGGTCGAAGGCCTGTATCCTGCGGCGCGCTACGCTTGAACCGTGGAATTTCCAGCAGGTGTTCGAACAACAGTCGCTGCTCGTTGCAAGGCCCACGTTCAGGCGGGTCAGGCAATGGGTTGTCCGGCAGCGCAGGAACAGGCTGGGTGTTCAGCATGGCGAGCCTCCCTGGCCATGGCACTCCTCCACTTCGAGCTCCTGGCTGTGCTCTGTGCGCCGAGCGGCTTGCCGGGATGCCTGCTCGTGCAGTTGCTTGAAGCTGTCCAGCTGTTGTCTGGCCTGGGCAAGTTTCGCTTGCGCCTGCTGGCGTGCGGTGTGCTGGCGCGCCAGTGCATTCTCGCAGGCCACGACTTGTCCACGCAGGCTCGCTTCCCGCTCGCCGAGCAGGCCGACCTGGCGACGCCACTGTTCCAGGTCATGGCGCTTGGTCAGGCGCCCCACCTGCGCATCGAACAGGCGCTGCTCCTCTTCGCGGGACCAGCACCGATACGTCAGGTGCGCCTCGAGCGATTTTGCCTTGTCCGCCTGTGCCGCCTGCAAGCGGGCCTGCTGATTGCGCGCTTCGTGCTCGGCCCGTTGCAGTCGGCGTTGCTTGATGGATAACAGGGTGGTCAAGGGCACCGGGCGATCTCCAGCAGTTGTTCGAGGCTCTGCTGCAGCGAACTGTGTTCGTGCGGTGCCTGGCACAGCCAGGCACGAATGGCATCGTGCTTGTCGATGGCCAGGTCCACGGCAGGGTCCTGGCCTCGGGAGTATTCGCCGACTCGCAGCAGCAGTTCGACGTCTTCATAGCGCGCCATCCACTGGCGCAACTGGCTGGCGGCGGCACGGTGGGCAGGGCTGACCACCTGGTGCATGACCCGGCTGACCGAGCGCAGCACGTCGATGGCCGGGTAGTGGTTGGCCGCCCCCAGCGCCTGTGACAGCACGATATGGCCATCGAGGATCGAGCGGGTTTCCTCGGCGATCGGTTCGTTCAGGTCGTCGCCCTCCACCAGCACGGTGTAGAGCGCGGTGATCGAGCCCTTGTCCGAGTGCCCGGCGCGCTCGAGCAGGCGTGGCAACTGGGCGAACACCGAGGGCGGAAAGCCGCGTCGGGTCGGCGGTTCACCCGCGGCCAGGCCGATCTCGCGTTGGGCCCTGGCGAAGCGGGTCAGCGAGTCCATCAGCAACAGGACCTTGCAACCCTGGTCGCGGAAATACTCGGCCACGGTGGTGGCGACGAAGCCCGCCCGGGCCCGCTCCATCGCCGGGCGGTCGGAGGTCGAAACCACCAGCACCGCGCGGCGCAGCCCGTGTTCGCCAAGCTCGTGATGAATGAACTCGCGCACCTCGCGACCGCGCTCGCCGATCAGCGCAAGGACGATCACGTCGGCCTTCGCGTTGCGCATCAACGAGGCCAGCAGCGTGCTCTTGCCGCCGCCGGCAGGGGCGAAGATGCCGACGCGTTGCCCTTCGGCGCAGGTGAGCAGGCCATCGATGCAACGGATGCCCAGGCTCAAGGGGGTGTCGACCAGCTTGCGGCTCAAGGGCGCCGGCGCATCCCGGTGCACCGGGTACCAGGCCTGTGGTGTGGCCGGCATGCTGCCGTCGAGCGGGGTGCCGAAGCCGTCAAGCACTGTTCCCAGCAAATGATCCCCCACGCCCACGCGGTGCATGCTCCCGGTGGGGCAGACCTCGGTGCGCGTGCAAAGGCCCTGCATGTCGCCCAGCGGGGCGAGCAACGCCTGGTCCTGTTGCAGGCCGATGACCTCGGCCAGCAGCGCCTGCTCATGGTTGGGCCTGCGCAGTCGGCATAGCTCGCCGACCTGCACGCCGGGCGCCAGCGCACGGATCAGGGTGCCGGTGACCTGGGTGACCTTGCCGTTGACCTGGACCAGGGTGGCGCCGTTCACGGCAGACTTCAGGGTCTGGGGAATCTGCAGCAGCGATGGCGACATGGGTACGATGTGGGTGCGTGAATGAAGGGGACCATTCTAGGAAGCCTGCCCGGGGATGGATTTCACTGTGAGTCGCATGTTTTTAGATTCCGGTCGCTATGTGTTGCGCGCGCCGGCAGGCTAAAAAGAAGCGCCCGACGATGACAGTACGGCTGCTGGCTTGCCTCTAGCATGCCGCTCATTCATTTATTTCGAAGTGAGGTGGGGATGAGCGAAGGCATCGGCTTTGCCCGGGTTGACCCGATGGTGGACATGGGGGGCGGCTGGGAGGCGCAGGCAACCGTCCAGGCGCGGCAGGTGACCCCGATGGGGCAGCAGGCCGAGATGGCGGAGGAGCTGTCGATGGCATTCTCGTCGCTGGCCAATGCCCGGCTCAGTGCCCGCAGTCGCGTCACCGATGCGCGCCTGCATGGGCAGCAGGCGGGCCAGGCGGCCGAGGAGATGCTGGCCAAGGTGCCGGACGTCCAGCGCCGCGCCCTGGATGAACTGGTGGCCTGGTTGCGTCAGCATCCTCATCTGACACCGGGGGAGCTGGAGGCACGCCTGGATGGCTTCTCCGGCGAAGCCTGCCATCGCTACCTGGCCCTGGCCTATGCCCGTGATGCATTGGGCAAGGCGGCTGATGCCCGCGACTTGCTCGGCAAGCTGGACCAAGCCATGGCAAGCATGGCGCAGACGCAAGGCCAGGCGATCGAACTGGGGATCGAGATCGGTCCGCTGGCACAGGCGACCCAGGAGCAGGGTGTCGCCGAGGTGGCCGCGCTGCGCGAGGTTTATTGCGACTTCCTGTGCGGTTATCGCGGGCTCCGGCATGCCTGGGACGACTTGCGCGCACGCTTCGGCGATGCGGCCATCGGCGATATCGCCCAGTTCATGCTCAACGGCCTGGCCAGTCATATCAGCGGGCCGTCCTCGCACCTGGACAGCAACCAGCTGCAGCAGGTCATCAGCGACATGAAGCTGGTGCAGGCCCTCAAGAAACTGGAAAGCGACACGGCCGCGCTGTTCCGCCAGCTTGCCGGAGAGCCCAGTGGCGTACGGGCCTTCTGATCTGGTCAGCGACCTGTTGGCGCTGCTCGACAAGCGCTGGATCACCGAACAGGACATCCTGCGCCTGCTCGCCGCGCTGCCGCTGGCCCCTGGCGCTCAACGTGTCCATTGCCTGCGTGAACTGCGGCGGATCTTTCGCCTGCTGCCCTTGCAGGTGTTCAGCGAAGAGGTCCAGCGCGAGCACCTGCTGGCGATCTGTCAGTTGACCATGGACCAGCTCATCGACGACGAAGAAGCGTCGCTGCATGGCGGGCGGGAGGCGTGAGCATGGACTTGTGTACTGAAGCCATGGTCCGGTTCTGTCGCGATCAGGGAGTGGTTCTGGCGCATCCGCAGGAGACCTTTCAGCGTCTGGAACTTGCGGATATCGGTGTCGTGCAGTTTGAGCGACAGGCAGGGCAGTTGACACTCTGGCTGACCTTTCCCGTGCATGGAGCACTGTTTGAACGTGCCCTGTCGAGTGCGCTCAGGCAGGTCCATGATCATCAGGCGCCTGGCCAACTGCTGCGTTGCGGCCTGCTGCCTGACGACCGCCTGGTGTTGCTGGTCAGCCTTGATGAGCACCGGGTGACCGAGCAGGTACTGCATGAGGCTTGCCGGCTGCTGTCGCGGGTGCGTGTCGAAGTGCTCACGGCATGAGCGTGATCGAGCGAGCCGGGCAGCTCCCTGACCTGTGGTTGCCGTCATTGGCAGCCGACACTGCGTTGCCACGGCCGGCTGGTGAACCGCTGCCAATGCCGGGGCAACCCGTGCAGGCTCATCTGCGTGAACTGTACCCGCGGCATCGGATGGAACGCCTGCGTCTGTCCTACGCCAGCCCCGAACAGGAACTGCATGCCCTGTACGACCCGCAGCGCTTCGCCACGACGCTGGACGCCCTGGCGGAGCAACTCCTCAACACCCAGGCCCGCGAGAACCGCCAGGCGGCGGCGCTGCTGCAGGCATTGCTGGCCGACCGGCATACGCTGGCGTGCTACGCCAACCTTCTGCTCAAGGTATGAATAGATGCAATTGACGATTGAACAGCGTGATGTCCTGCAGCTGTTGGCCTGGCTGCACCTGCGATGTGGCCGGCCCGAGGGCACGCATACGTTGCTGGAGGTGCTGTTGCGGGTTGATCCCGATCACATCGCCGGGCGCCGCGCCTCGGTAGTGGCTGCATTGGAACTGGGCGACTGGGCGCGTGCCGAGCAGCAGTGCCTGGCGCTGCGTGACGCCGGTGAGCAGCGGGCCCCCCTGTGGCTGTGCCTGAGCCAGGCGCAGCAGATGGCGGGCCGGTTGGAGCAGGCCCAGGCCACCTTCGCCGAGTACCTGCGACGCAAGGCCCACCCATGAACACCTTGACCCGGGTGCTTGGCCATATCGGCGCGCGCAAGGACCTGATGCTGGCCGTGATGCTGCTGGCGGTGGTGTTCATGATGATCCTGCCGTTGCCGCCGCTGTTGCTGGACCTGCTGATCGCCCTGAACATGACCATCGCCGTGGTGCTGCTGATGATGTCGGTGTATGTCGTATCGCCGCTGCATTTCTCGGTGTTTCCCTCGGTGCTGCTGGTCACCACGCTGTTTCGCCTGGCACTGTCGATCAGCACCACGCGGATGATCCTGCTGGAGGCCGACGCCGGGCAGATCGTGCAGACCTTCGGCGACTTCGTGGTCGGCGGCAACCTGGTGGTGGGCTGCATCCTGTTCCTGATCATCACCATCGTGCAGTTCCTGGTCATCACCAAGGGCGCCGAGCGGGTGGCGGAGGTCAGCGCGCGGTTTTCCCTCGATGCCATGCCGGGCAAGCAGATGAGCATCGATGGCGATCTGCGCGCCGGGGTCATCGACGTCAACGAGGCCCGCGAGCGCCGTGGCGAGGTGGAGAAGGCCAGCCAGATGTATGGAGCCATGGACGGGGCGATGAAGTTCGTCAAGGGCGACGCCATCGCCCCGTCCATGGCTCCATACATC
>Ga0247820_10000245_pt1 | contig 27934 bp, 22 predicted proteins | sample 13C_Glucose_Day1_2_FD_192480 | JGI IMG/M metagenome (GOLD analysis project Ga0247820, IMG submission 192480) | Soil microbial communities from agricultural site in Penn Yan, New York, United States - 13C_Glucose_Day14 | ecosystem: Environmental > Terrestrial > Soil > Agricultural land | place...
CCCCGGCCCCACCGCCCCGGTACGCCGACGCCGTCGTCGTCGCCGGCATCGGCATCGGCATCGGCATCGGCATCGGCATCGGCATCGGGCTGATCCGCGGAGCCCCCGGAGGCCCCGCCGGCAGGCGCTCCCGCGACGGTGGACGTGTCCGTGGGCCCCGGACCGGAGTCCGGGCCCGGCGCGGGGGGCGCTTCCGAGGGGGTGTCCTCGGGGGTGCCGGCCCCGCGCAGGAGGCGTGGTGGTGTCATCGGGTCCCGTCCTCCCGCTGTCCCGTGAGCGGTACGGCGCTCACCGCCCGCACCTTCCACTCCCCCTCGCCCGTGCGGGCCAGCACCGCCTCCAGGCGTTTGCGGTCGGTGGCCGGCTTCTTCGCCCCGGCGGGGGTGACCTCGACGCGGACGGTGGTGATGAGCTTGGCCGTGCCGGCCCGTGTGTCGAGTGCGGTGACGGCGGCCTCGGTGACCGTGCCGCGCGCCGAGGCGCCCGCCTTCGCCTCCGTGCGGCCCAGCTCCTCGCGCAGGGGCCCGGTGGAGACCTCGCGCCAGGCCAGGATGCCCTTCTCCGCCCGCTGCCTGGTGGCGGCGTCGAGCGTGGTCAGCACGGCGACACCCGCCCGCCCGTCGGCGAGCGCCCGGTCGCGCTCCCTGCCGTACGCGAGCGCGTCGTCGGTGCGCGCCTGCGCGTACGTCCACGCGCCGGTGCCGCAGAAGCCGGCCGCCAGGGCGAGTGCCGCGGCGGTCAGGATCCCGGACCTCCTGGTCCTCATCGCGTGCCCCCGTCCGCCGGGGCGAGGAGTCCCGCCATGTCCGCGGGCGCCTCGCCCGCCTGGCCGGGCAGGGCGAGCGCGCCGGGCAGTGCGGCCGGTCCCGCGGTCCGTGCCCCGCCGCTGCCGGAGGGCAGGGTCCCGGGTCTGGCCGGCTCGGGCACCGGGCCGCCCTTCGGGGAGTTGGCCGAGCCGCGCACGTTGGACCCGCCCGCGGCGGAGGCGGTGCAGGCCGCGCCGGTGTTGAGGGCGGGCGCGGTGCCGAGGTCGAGCCCGTTGCGGTAGCGCGTGGCGCCGTATCCGGCCGTGCAGGGCAGGGGGTTGAAGAAGGTGACGGCCATGCCGAAGTTCAGCTTCCCTCCGTCGACGGCGGTGGCCCCGACGGACACGGCCGCCGGGTACTTCACCAGGAGCTCCTCCAGACCGCGCTGCCGGGTGACGGCGATCTCGGAGGTGGTGAGCAGATTGGCGAGGACGACGCCGAGGCTCGGGTCGAGGTCCCGCAGCAGGCCGCTGACCTGGGTGGCGGCCTCGGGGGTGACGGCGAGCAGCCGGCGCAGGTCCGCGTCGGAGCCCTTGAGGGTGCGGGCCAGTTCCTTCGCCCCGACGGCGAAGCCGCGGATGGCCTCGCCCTCCTCGGCCTGGGTGCGCAGGACGGTCTCGCCGTCGGTGATGAGCCGGCTGGTGGACGGCAGGGCGCGGTCGGCGGCCTCCACGAAGTCGCCGCCGCTGTCGATCAGGACCTGGAGGTCGTCGCCGTGGCCCTCGAAGGCCTTGCCGAACTCGTCCACGACCGTGCGCAGATCGTCGAGCGGTACGGAGCCGACGAGGTCGTCGACGCTGCTGAGCACGTCGGTGACGGGAGCGGGCACCTCGGTGTCGGCCTGCTCGATACGGGTCCCGTCGGCGAGGTAGGGGCCGCCGTCGCTCTCGGGCCGCAGGTCGATGTACTGCTCGCCCACGGCGGAGAGCCCGGCGACCACGGCCCGGGTGTCGGCGGGGATGCGCGGGGCGGACTTCTTGATGCGCAGTTCGGCGACGACCCCGTCGGCGGTGAGGCCGATCGGGCCGACGCGTCCCACGGAGACGCCCCGGTAGGTGACGTCGGAGTGGGTGAACAGACCGCCGGTGCGCGGGAGTCGTACGTCGACGGTGTAGTAGTCGGCGACGCCGACGTACCGGCCGAGGTCGGCGTAGCGGATGCCGAGGTAGGAGAGGGCGAGGACGGCGACAAGGAGGAAGGCGAGGTTCTTCAGCCGTACGGCGAGGGTGATCATCCCGTCTCGCCTCCCCGCGTGGCCGCCGGGCCGGTGGCCGTACCGGTGCCCGTGACGGAGGGCAGGGGCAGCGGCGACGAGTCATCGGGGGACGGCTGCCGCGAGGGGGTTCCGGACGGCGGGGCGGCCTTCCCGCCGTTGCTTCCGCGCGCCGCCGTACCGCCGTCCGCCGGGGCGGACGGGGACGGCGTGCCCCGCGGCACCAGCGGCGGGATCACCTGGGTGCCGGGCGCGGCGGCCATGTTCAGGTACACGTTGAGGTAGTCGCCCTTCACGCCCCGCATCACCTCGTCGGTGAAGGGGTACGTGAGCAGCACTTCGAGCGAGTCGGGCAGGTCCGTGCCCGCGTCCGCGAGCGACTTCAGGACCGGCGCGATGGCCTTGAGGTCGGCGATCATGTCGTCCTTGCTCGCGTCGATGGTGGAGACGGCCACGCCGGAGAGCGTGTCGAGGGACCGCAGCATGGTCAGCAGGGAGCCGCGCTGCTTCTCCAGGGTCTTCAGTCCGGGCGAGAGATCGGTGAGCACGGTGCCGACGTCGTCCTTGCGGTGGGCGAGGGTCGTGGAGAGCCGGTTGACGGCGTCCAGGGCGTCGGTGATGTCGCCCCGGTGGTCGTCGAGGTCGGTCACCAGGGTGTCGACCCGCTTCAGCATGGAGCGGACCTGGGGTTCGCGGCCGCCGAGCGCCGCGTTGAGTTCCCGGGTGATGGTCTTGAGCTGGTTGACCCCGCCGCCGTTGAGGAGCAGGGACAGCGCGCCGAACACCTCCTCGACCTCGGTGTTGCGGCTGGTGCGGGAGACCGGGATGACGGCCCCGTCCTCCAGCCGCCCGGCCGCGGACCCGCGGCCGGGCGCGACGAGCTGGACGTACTTCTCCCCCAGCAGGCTGGACTGTTCGAGCCGGGCGGTGGCGTCCGCGGGGAGGCGCACCTCACCGTTGATCCTCATGGTGACGCGGGCCGACCAGTCGTCGCGGCCCAGTTCGACCGCGGTGACCCGGCCGACGGCGACGTCGTTGACCTTCACCGCGGAGTGCGGGACCAGGCTGAGCACGTCCTGGAGTTCGGCGGTGACGGTGTAGGGGTGGTCGCCGAGGTCGGCGCCGCCGGGCAGCGGCAGGTCCTCGATGCCGTCGAAGCGCGGCAGGTCGACGGTGACCGCGCCGAGGGCCAGGGTGAAGCCGAGGCCGAGGGCGAGCAGCCCGCCCACCGTGAGTCCGGCCGCGCCCCCCGTGGTGAGCAGGGAGCGCCGCACCGACGCGCGGCGCCGGCCGGATCGTTCCGCGCCGCGCTTCACCGCTCCCCCTTCCCGGTGGCGGAGCCGCCCGTGGCGGGCAGCGGCAGCAGGGGGCCGCCCATGCTGATCTCGTTGAGGTTGGCGCGGCCGTCCAGGGTGCGGCTGTCGGGGTTGTAGGCCTCCACCAGGTTGCCCGTGGCCAGCGGCGCCACGTCCAGCGCCTCGGCGAGCGAGGCCCGCTGTTCGACGAGGGTCCGGGTGAGCGGCACGAGCCGGTCGACGTTCTCGGCGAGCTCGCCCCGGTTGTCCTCGACGAACGTCTTGACCTGGCCGAGGGCCTTGCCGAGTTCCTTCAGCGCACCGGCGAGGTCGTCCTTGTTGTCGGCGAAGAAGCCGACGACCTCGTCCAGGCGTTCCTGCGCGGTGCGCACGTCGGTGTCCTTCTCCTTCAGCATGGTGGTGAAGGTCTGCAGCCTGCGCAGCGTGCCGAACAGGTCGCCGCTGCTGCCGTCCAGGGTCTTGGCCGCCTTGCCGAACTCCTCGACGGTCTCGCCGATGGCCTCGCCGTTGCCGTCGAGGTTGGCGGCGCCGGTGCTCAGCAGGTCGGACAGGGCGCCGTCGGCGTTGGCGCCGTCCGGGCCCAGGGCCTCGCCGAGTTCGGTGATCGACGCGTAGAGCTGGTCGATCTCCACGGGTGTGCGGTTGCGCGCGGCCGGCAGGACGGCGCCCTCGGCGAGGGCGGGGCCCGAGCTGTAGGCGGGGGTGAGCTGCACATAGCGGTCGGCGACGATGCTCCCCGCGACGACGACGGCCCGTGCGCCCTCGGGGACCTTGACGCCCTCGTCCAGGAGGAGGCCGACGCGTACCGTGGTGCCCCGCGGCCGCACCGACTCGACCTCGCCGACCCGCACACCGAGGATGCGCAGGTCGGACCCGGCGTAGACGCCGACGGCGCGGTCGAAGTAGGCGGTGATCCGGGTGCCGTCGGAGTCGAGGACCCGGGCGGTGGTCAGGCCGGCGGTGACGAGCACCACGAGGGCGAGCACACCGGTGAGGACTCTTCCGCGTCTGCTCATCGCTCACCGCTCCCCTTGGCCGCCGTCTGTTCCGGCGGTACGCAGCCGGTGTCGGGCAGGGACGTCTCGGGCAGGTAGTCGCGGGGCACCACGCCGCACAGGTAGCTGTCGAACCAGCGGCCGTTGCCGAGGGTGTTGTTGACGAGGCGGTAGTACGGGCCCACCAGTGCGAGGGTCTTGCCGAGCTGGGTGTTGTTCTTCTCCAGGACGCCGGTGACCCGGCCGAGGGCCTTGAGGGTCGGGCCGAGCTCCTTCTCGTTGTCCTCGACGAGGCCGCCTAGTTCCCTGCCGAGTTCCCGGCTGCCCTTGAGCAGGGCGCGGATGGACTTGCGGCGGTCGCGGAGTTCGCCGAGCAGCGAGCCGCCGTCCTCCAGGAGGGTCTCGAAGCTGGACTTGTGGTTCTCCAGGGTCTTGGTGAACCGGGCGCTTCCCTTGAGGAGTTCGGAGAGTTCCGCGTCACGCTTGGAGACGGACTTCGACAGGGCGGACAGGCCGTCGGCGGCGTTGCGCACATGGGGCGGGGAGTTCTCGAAGGTGTCGGAGATGGTCTCGAAGCTCTCCGCGAGCCGCCGGGTGTCGATGTCCCCGACGGTGGAGCCGAGGTCCTGGAACGCCTGTGTCACGTCGTAGGGGGAGGTGGTGCGGGTCAGCGGGATGCGGGTGCCGGGGTCCTGCCGGCGGGAGCCGAGCGGGTCGAGGGCCAGGTACTTGTCGCCGAGGAGGGTCTTGATGGCGATGGCGGCGGTCGTCCGGTCGCCGATCCAGGCGTCCTCGACCTCGAAGGTGACCTTCACCCTGGCGCCGTCGAGAGCGACGCCGGTGACCCGGCCGGCCTTGACGCCGGCGATGCGCACCTCGTCGCCCTCGTCGAGGCCGGCGGCCTCGGAGAAGTCGGCGCTGTACTGCGTGCCGCCGCCGAACGGCAGCCGGTCGACGCGGTAGACGAGGGCGGCGAGGAGGGCGAGGGCGGCCAGTCCGACGACGCCGACGGCGACCGGGTTGCGTTCCTTGACCGGCTTGATGCGCGGGCGCCGGGGCCGCTCGGCCCGTTCGCCCCGTGTGAAGGGTCTCATCCGCGGCACCTCGGTTCGGTCAGCGCGATGCCGGTCGGCGGTTCCGAGCCGTCGGAGGTGGTCACTCCGCTCACCCGTGCCTCGCAGAGGTAGAGGTTGAACCACGATCCGTAGGACGACAGGCGGGCCAGGGCGGTCATCTTGGCGGGGCTGCGTTCGAGGAAGTCCTCGATCTGCCCGGTGTGTTCGCCGAGCCCCGTGGAGAGCCGGCCCAGTTCGCGGATGTCCCGCTGGAGGGGGGCGCGCCCGTCCTCGAGGAGTCCCGCGGTGGCGGTGGTCAGCTCGCCCATGGCCTCGACCGCCTCGCCGAGGGGCTTGCGGTCGCCGTTGAAGCCGGTGACGAGGGACCGCAGCGTGACGACGAGGTCGTCGAAGCCGTCCTCACGGTCGTTGAGGGTGCCGATTACGGTGGTGAGGTTCTCGACGACGGCGCCGATCACCTTGTCCTTGGCGGCCACGGTCCTGCTGAGCGAGCCGACGTGGCGGATCAGGCTGTCGACGGTGGCGCCCTCGCCCTGGAGCACCTGCACGATCGATCCGGCGAGTTCGTTGACGTCCTTCGGGGACAGCCCCTCGAACAGCGGCTTGAACCCGTTGAAGAGCAGCGTCAGGTCGAGGGCGGGCGTGGTGCGGTCGAGCGGGATGGTGTCGCCCGCCTCGAGCGTGCCGGTGAGGTCGCCGGCGCCGCGGTCGAGGGCGACGTAGCGCTGGCCGACCATGTTGAGGTACTTCACGGAGGCGGTGGCCGACCGGGGCAGCCGGCGGTCCTCGCGCACCGTGAAGGTGACCTGTGCGGTGCGCCGTTGCACGACGCGGACGTCGGTCACCTCACCGACCTCCACCCCGGAGATCCTGACGCTGTCGCCGTCGACGAGTCCGGTGACGTCGGTGAACAGGGCCTTGTACGAGCGGGTGCCGCCGCTGACGCCGGTGTCGGCGACGCTGAGGCCGAGCACCGTCGTGGCGAGGGCGGTGACCAGCACGAAGGCGAGGGACTTGAGCAGCGGCCCGGTCAGCGGGCGGCGCCGGGTGTGGGCGTGGTCCGTCGCGGTCATCCGAGGGTCACCTCCGTGCCGCGGTAGGCCGGGCCGACCAGCAGGCTGCTCCAGTCGGGCAGTTCGCCGGGGTTCCGGCCGGCGCCGGGCGCGAGCAGTTCGTTGACGAGGTCGTTCTCCTGGGGGGAGTTGGCGGGACCGAGGTCCTGTCCGGCCGCCGCGGCCGGTGCCGTGGTCCCGGCCAGGGAGCCGAGGTAGGGCACGGAGGGGCAGCGGGGGCCGCCGCCGGAGTCGTACACCGGGGTGTCGCGGCCGGGGCGGTAGGCGCCGCGCGAGGGCACGGAGGTGACGTCCACGTGGATGCCGGGCCGGTCGGTGCCCTTGCCGAGCGCCTTGTCCATGGCGGGCACGAACTCGGCGAGGGTGCGCAGGGTGCAGGGGAAGGAGGAGGAGTACTCGGCGAGCAGTTCCAGGGTGGGCCGGCCGGAGGCGCCGAGCCGGATGATGTTGTCCTTGTTCTTCCGCAGGAAGGCGGTCATGTCCTCGGCCGTCCGGGTGGTGGCGCCGAGCGTGGTGGCGTACTCGGCCTCCTGCTCGGCGAGGGTGCCGCTGGTGGTGGTGAAGTCGGTGAGCGCCGTGATGATGTCGGGTGCGGCGTCCGCGTAGACATGGCTGACCTTCACGAGCTCCTTGAGGTCCCGGTTGAGGGCGGGCAGGTGCGGGTTGAACTCCTCCAGGTGCGCGTCCAGCCGGACGAGCGTGTCGCCGAGCCGGTCCCCGCGGCCCTCCAGGGCCTGCGAGACGGCCGACAGGGTCGCGGAGAGCTTCTGCGGCTGGACCGCGGTGAGCATCGGCAGGACGTCGTCGAGGACCTGCTGGAGTTCGACGGCGTTCTCGGAGCGGTCCTGGGGGATGACCGCTCCGGCGGCCAGCGGCCGGTCGGAGGGGGCCGGCGGCGGCACCAGGGCCACGAACCGTTCGCCGAACAGGGTGGTCGGCAGCATCTGCGCGCGGACGTCGGAGGGCACGTCGTCGAGGGCGCCGGGCTTCATCGCGAGGGTGAGCCGGGCCCCGTCGCCGGTGGCCTCGACGGCGCGGACCTCGCCGACGACCACGCCGCGCAGTTTGACCTCGGCGCCCAGGTGCATCTCGTTGCCGACGCTGCCGGTCTCGACGACCACCGGGTCGGAGTCGGTGAACTCCTTGTCGTAGACGGCGACGGCCAGCCACACCAGCAGGGCGGGCACCAGCAGGAACACCACGCCGGCGAGGCGGTGGCGTGTCGTCGCCGCGCTGTTCGCGTTCATCTCACCCCGCCACCTTCACGGTCGTGGTCGCGCCCCACAGGGCGAGCGACAGGAAGAAGTCGGTGACGCTGATCAGCACGATGGCGTTGCGCACGGAGCGCCCGACGGCCACGCCGACGCCGGCGGGGCCGCCGGTGGCCCGGTAGCCGTAGTAGCAGTGGGCGAGGATCACCATCACGCTGAAGATCAGCACCTTCAGCACCGAGAGCAGGACGTCGGTCGGGGAGAGGAAGAGGGCGAAGTAGTGGTCGTAGGTGCCCCGGGACTGGCCGTTGAACAGCACGGTCACGTAGCGGGACGCCAGGTAGGAGGAGAGCAGCCCGATGGCGTAGAGCGGGACGATGGCGACGACCCCGGCGATGATGCGCGTGGTGACCAGGTAGGGCATGGAGCGGATGCCCATGCCTTCGAGGGCGTCGACCTCCTCGTTGATGCGCATGGCGCCGAGCTGGGCGGTGAAGCCGGCGCCGACGGTCGCGGAGAGGGCGAGTCCGGCGACGAGGGGGGCGATCTCGCGGGTGTTGAAGTAGGCGGAGACGAATCCGGTGAACGCGGCCGTGCCGATCTGGTCGAGGGCCGCGTAGCCCTGGAGTCCGACGACGGTCCCGGTGAAGAGCGTCATCGCGATCATCACGCCGATGGTGCCGCCGATGACGCCCAGGCCGCCGGAGCCGAAGGCGACCTCGGCGAGGAGGCGCTGCACCTCCTTGAGGTAGCGGTGCAGGGTGCGCGGGACCCAGAGCAGCGCCCGGGCGTAGAAGAGCAGGTGGTCGCCGGAGCGGTCGAGCCAGACGAACGGGGAGGCCATCGGGCCTCAGCCTCCCTTCGGCGGGACGATCTGGAGGTAGATGCCCGTCATCACCATGTTCACGAAGAAGAGCAGGAGGAAGGTGATGACGACGGACTGGTTGACGGCGTCGCCGACTCCCTTGGGGCCGCCGCGCGGGTTGAGGCCGCGGTAGGCGGCGACGATGCCCGCGATGAACCCGAAGACCAGCGCCTTGAGTTCGCTGATGTACAGGTCGGAGAGCTGGGCGAGGGCGGAGAAGCTGGACAGGTAGGCGCCGGGGGTGCCGTCCTGCATGACGACGTTGAAGAAGTAGCCGCCGAGCGTGCCGACGACGGAGACCAGTCCGTTGAGCAGGACCGCCACGCCCATGGTGGCCAGCACCCGTGGCACGACGAGGCGTTGCACGGGCGAGACGCCCATGACCTCCATGGCGTCGAGTTCCTCGCGGATCTTGCGGGAGCCGAGGTCGGCGCAGATGGCGGAGCCGCCGGCGCCGGCGATCAGCAGGGCCACGATGAGCGGGCTCGCCTGCTGGACGACGGCGAGGACGCTGGCGCCTCCGGTGAACGACTGGGCGCCCAGCTGCTGGGTCAGGGATCCGACCTGGAGCGCGATGACGGCGCCGAAGGGGATCGAGACGAGCGCGGCGGGCAGGATGGTGACGCCGGCGATGAACCAGAACTGCTCGATGAACTCGCGGAACTGGAAGGGTCTCCGGAAGACGGCGCGGCTCACCTCGGCGGCGAGCGCGAAGAGCCGGCCGGTCTGCCGGAGCGCACCGGTGATCATGCGCCGCTCCCGGCCGCGGGCATCGGCAGGGTGGGCGCCGCGGCGCCCTCCGCGTAGGTCCTGCGGATCGCGGTGCGCGCGGCCGGCGGCAACTGGTCGATCATGCCCAGGACCCGCTCGCGGCGCCGGGTGACGGCACGGCGCGGCGGGAGTCCGGGCGACGGCTCCAGTTGCGGCACGATCGTCCGGGGCCGGGGCCCGGCGGTGGACGCGGCGTCCGCCTCGGCGGCGAGGGCGGCCGCGTCCTTCTCCTCGGACATCCCGATCGGGCCCTCGCGCCGGCCGGCGAGGAACTGGGCCACGACCGGCTCCTCGCTGGTGAGGAGCACCTCGCGCGGGCCGAAGGTGACCAGCTCGCGCCGGAAGAGCATCCCCATGTTGTCGGGGACCGTGGCGGCGATGTCGAGGTTGTGGGTGACGATCAGCATCGTCGCGTCGATCTGCGCGTTGAGGTCGATCAGCAGCTGGGAGAGGTAGGCGGTGCGGACCGGGTCGAGCCCGGAGTCGGGTTCGTCGCAGAGGATGATCTGCGGGTCCAGCACCAGCGCGCGGGCCAGGCCGGCCCGTTTGCGCATGCCACCGCTGATCTCCCCGGGGAGCTTGCCCTCCGCGCCCAGCAGCCCGACCACCTCGATCCGCTCCATGACGACGCGGCGGATCTCGGACTCCTTCTTGCGGGTGTGCTCGCGCAGCGGGAAGGCGATGTTGTCGAAGAGGGACATGGAGCCGAAGAGGGCGCCGTCCTGGAACATGAGCCCGAACAATTTCCGGGTCTCGTATATGTCCCTCTCGGGGCTGTTCACCATGTCCACCCCGTTGATGAGGACACGGCCCTTCTCGGGTTTGAGCAGCCCTATCAGCGACTTCAGGAAAACGGTCTTCCCGGTGCCGGACGGCCCCAGCATCACGCTGACCTCTCCGGCAGGAAGAGTGAGTGTCACGTCCTGCCAGATGCTCTGCTTACCGAAGGACTTGGTCAGACCCTCGACCACCACTTCGATTCCCATATCACCTCCAGCGGACGCGTGTCGGACATGCGCGGCGGGCGCACGTTATGTCGGTGCGGAACGCGAGGACAACGGGTGTGCGCCGGCTCCCCGCCGCCCTCCCGGAATTTGTCACCGCGCAGACAACATGCCGAGCCCGTACTTGTCTCCGGGGAGACAGGCAGGGCCCCGCGGCTCCGGGGGGTGTGGATCCGCGGGGCCCTGCCGACGGACGTCCGGTCGGAGCAGGAGGGCGCGGCCGGAACGCATCCGTCATGGCTCCGGCCGACGGGGGCCACCGAACCGGAACCGAGCACGACACCGGCACGTTACGACCGAGTAACCTCGGCGGGCAACACCGGAATCCGAGTTTTCCGGGACCCGCGGTCCAGCCATCGGCAACCCCTCATCGCGCAGACAAATCACGGCCCGGAATTTGTCACCGGGCGAGCATTCCGGCGGGATTCCGGATGCCGCGCGGGACGCCCCCGAGTCACCCGGCGAAACCGTGGACATTGATACTCGATGACTAAGTCGGCCCGTGAGCGACTCACCTGGGAAACAGGTGGTTGCGGTTTTCAAAGAATCATGAACGGTGCCATTGTTCGGCCAAGTTTCCCGCAAGTAACGTCGTTGCTCGCGGACAGGGACCACCGAGCCGCGGGCCGCACGGCCTTCCCTCGAACGATCCGGCCACGGCCCATCTCTGCCGGCCAATCACAAGGAGATTCCCGAGTCATGAAGAAGAACACGAGAAGGTTCGCCGTCGTGGCGGGTGCGGCCGCGGCCGCCTTCGGTCTCGCCGTGGCTCCCGCCTCGGCGGTGCCCTCCACGGTGTGGACCGTCACCCCGTCGGGCGCCTACACGGCGACGAACAGCGGCAACATCGTGCTGACCGCCACCATTCCGATGACGTGCACGACGTCGGGCGCCTCGGGCAGCATGGCGAGCACCACGGGCAACCCGGCCACCGTCGCCACCATCAACGCCATCAACTTCGGCACCGCCACGTCGCCGTGCACCAGTGTGCTGGGCAACGTGACCACCGTGGCGGTCACCCCCTGGACCGTGGTCGCGCAGGACTACACCGCCGCGACCGGCGTCACCAAGGGCTACATCGGCAACGTCAAGGCCAACGTGACCGCGGGCGCCTGCAAGTTCACGGTGACGGGCAAGGCCTCGGCCACCTACACCAACTCCACCGGCATCCTGGCCGTCAGCAGCGTCTCCGGCGAGCTGGTCGTCAGCAGCCCGGTCAACTGCGGCACCGTGGTCACCACCGCCACCAAGCCCATCTTCAAGGGCAACTACGCCATCAAGGCGTCGAACGGCTCCATCCCGACCATCGTCGGCTCCAACCCGTAAGGCGCCATCCCCCGCGAACGCCCGGCCGGATGCTCCGGCCGGGCGTTCGCGGGACGTCCGTGCCGGATTCCGCCGGAGTCGGCTTCCGAACAACTGGAGTGGAGCTGTATGAAAGGCCCCCGTCCCGCCGTGCCGCGACCGTCCCGCGTCCGCACCAGGAGCACGGCGGTCGTCGCGTTCGCCGTGCTGGCCGCGATGGTCCCGGCCGCGTCCTCCGTCGCGGGCACCCAGGAAGTCGACACCGAACTCCCCTACCTCTGCGCCTTCCCGACCGGACGGTTCCCCGCCGAGGTACGGATCTCGGCGGCCTTCCCGGACCGGGTGGAGGCGGGCGAGGCGATCTCGCCGGCCGGTGTCACCACCACCGTGGAGCTGCCGGCGGAGGCGGTCGCGGAGCTCACCGCGCTCGAGGCGGTCAGCGCGCGGGCCGCCACCCGTCTCACCGTCGGCGTCGCCCAGAACGAGGCGGCCGCCGAGGCGACCTGGCGCGGCACCGCGGAGCCGGTGACCCTTCCCGCGTCCGGACCGCTGACGCTCACCGCGACGGGTGACGTCCCGTCGGTGACCGGGCGGAGCGACGGCGCCCTGGCCTTCTCCGCCGGGAACCTCGCCGTCGACCTGGCGCTCGACGCCGCGGAGGGGGCCACCGCCGATCCCGGTGCGCTGACCGTCGACTGCTCCCCCGAACGGGACGCTCCGGAGGAACTGCTGCTGGCCACCGTCCAGGTCGGCACGGACGAGCCGGGCGGCTCGCCGTCCCCGCCCGGCGCCTCCCCCGGCACACCGGACCCGTCCTCCGGCACACCGGGCGGAGGGGAGGACCGGCAGGGCGACCGCGCCCCGGAGGTGACGGACGCCCCGTCCGGCGCCGCCGCGGACCGCGACGCACCGCCGTGCCGGTACGACGACGAGCACCCGCCCACACCTGCGTCGCTGAACGCCTACATCACGGGCCACACCAACGTGAAGAAGCTGAAGGGCGCCTCGCTCCTGCCGCCGTCCTGCATGCTGATCGAGCAGGGGAACCCGGTGGACGGCCCGCCCGACCCGGACCACCTCATCTTCGACACCGCCTCGCACGGCGACTTCCACTACCAGGGGCGCAAGCAGACCCCGCCCTTCCGGAGCACCTTCCTGACGTTCGGCTTCACCCCCGTGACGGCCACGATGGTGCTGGAGCAGAAGGGCACCGTCACCATCGACTCGCGCATCAAGCTGCGCCTGTCCGACTTCAGGACGATCACGGACACCTACGTCCGGGCTCCGCTGACCCTCCGGGTGACCGCCCTGGAGGTCAACGGAACCCCGCTGGACGTCGGCCCCGCCTGCAGGACCGAGACACCCCTCACCTCGGCCGACCCGGATCCCGCGAACCATCCCGGCGACCACCTGGTGCTGTACGGCAGGGGCGAGCAGGACCTCGGCCTGCCGGCCACCGGCTACCTGCTGCTCTCCGGCGGCACCCTGTCCGGTGAGGCGACCATCCCGGCCTTCACCGGCTGCGGCGCCGACGAGGACCTCGACCGTCTCCTCACCGCCTCCATCTCCGGTCCCGGCAACGAGATCCGCCAGGTCCAGGGCCAGACCTGCAGCATCGCCAACCCGGTGTTCGGGGACGAGTTCAACGCCCCCCAGTGCACCAGCGACCTGCAGCCGTACGTGATTCCCGTCCCCGAACGCTGAGCCGCCTCCACCCTCCCGTCACCCTCCCTCCTCCACGGAAGGCCACCACCATGCCCGCGATCTCACCGCGCACCCGGCTCGCCACCGTCTCCGCCCTGACCGCGCTGGGCGCCTTCGCCTCCCTGGGCACCGCGACCGCCGCCGAGCCCGCGCTGAACGGCGAGTGGGCGCCCTTCACCCGCTGCCCCGTCGACGCGCCGGCGATGCTGGCCGCCGACGGCTTCGACAGGACCCCGCAGTGCGTGGTCTCCACCTCCTCCAGCGGCTCCATCAAGCTGGGCAAGACCACCGTGGTCACCGGGAAGACCAATCTGCAGATCGGCGTCGTCCAGAAGGCGGACGGCACCAGCACCGTGGTCGCCCCCGCCTCCGGCGCGCTCGTCGCCGACTCCGCCACCGTGCCCGGCGGTCTGCTGGGCCTGATGTGCCCGAGCGACATCCCGGTGATCACGTCCATCTGCAAGACGCTCGACGACTCCACCCTCAACAGGATCACCGCGACCATGGAGTCCGTAGGCGCGCCGTACGCCTTCGACCAGACCGCCGGCGTCCTCACCGACATGCCCATCGTGGCCCTGCCGGTCCGCATCCACCTGGAGAACCCCCTCCTGGGCAGCAAGTGCTACATCGGGACGGCCGCCAACCCGGTCCTGCTGCGCCCCGAGAACCGGAACTACCCGGAGTTCGGCATGAGCTTCTACCGGGGTGACGGCGCCCCCGACGAGGCCGGCGAGATGAGCCGCATCAACCTCACCGGCTCCACCCAGAACGACAGCGTCTTCTCGGTCCCCGCGGCCACCGGCTGCGGTCTGAACGTCGGACTGATCAACGCCGCGGTCAACGCGAAGACCGGGCTGCCCTCGTCCTCCGGGAACAACAGCCTGACCCTCAACGACACCCGCACCCACCTCACCGGCCTCAACGCGCCCGGCACGGTCGCCCCCGACGCCGGGAAGGTCCTCGCGCGCAACTGGCACTCCGCTGTCCGGTAACGGCCACCCGGGCAGCCATTCCGGCCAGCCCTGCGGCGGACCCCCGCGACCGTGCAGGAATTTTGACGAAATGGTGTACGCCACAAGGAATCTGATTTAGTTTCAGCGCTCCAGGACCGTCGCGACGCGGTGGCGCGGTCCGGGCGCCGTCCGGCCGGATGGCGGACGGCGCCCGGACGGCCCACCCCCCGCCGGACACGTCGGAGAGCAAGGGGTCACTCATGCCCGCAACCACCCGGCCCCTGCTGGCCGGTGAACCGCTCGAGCCGTTACCCAGGCAGTTCGCGGCCTTCATACGGCCGCAACTGCCCGCGCTGCTCAACGAGATACGGGCCGAGGTCACCCGCGCCTACCCGGTGTACGGCCGGCTGCTCAACGGCCCGGACGGGACCGCGATCCGCCAGGGCGTGGAACAGGCGCTGGTCGCCTTCGTGGACCGGGTCGCCGACCCGGGCAGGAGCGCGGAGCTCCGGGACCAGCTGCTGCGCCGGTTCGGCCGGGTGGAGGCGTACGAGGGCCGCGACCTGGAGACCCTGCAGAGCGCCTACCGGCTCGGCGCCCGGGTCGCGCTGCGCCGGGCCAAGACCATCGGGAGGCAGCACAACCTCTCCCCCGCCCTCATCCTCGCCTTCGCCGACGCCCTCTTCGCCTACATCGAGGAACTCGAGACGGTCACCCGTGAGGGTTACGCGGAGGTGCGGGAGCGGGCCGCGACCGAGGTGTCGGCGTTACGAAGACAGCTGCTGCACCTGATCCTGGCCTCGTCCGCGCCGCCCCAGACGACCGTCTCCGAGCTGTGCGAGGCCGCCGCCTGGGAACTGCCCCGGACGTGCACCCTCGTCGCCCTCCGCCCCCCGGTGCCGGACCACGTCCAGGCGGCCCTCGACGGCGACGTCCTCGCCGACTTCGACATCCCGCAGCCGCATCTGCTCGTCCCCGGCGACCTCACCCCGCAGCGCCTCGAGACGCTCGGCCCTGCGCTCGCCGGCACCCGCGCCGTGGTGGGTCTGACCGTGCCGCTCGCACAGGCCGCCGACTCCCTGCGCTGGGCACGCCGGGTGCTGCAGTTCGTCGACGACGGTGTGGTCCCCGACGCCCCGCTGATCCGCTGCGAGGACCATCTGACCACGCTGTGGCTGCTCTCCGACCCGGCCCTCGTCGGCCACCTCGCGGCCCGCGAGCTGGCCCCGCTGGACGGGCTGCCGGCCAGCCGGCGCGACCGGCTCGTCGAGACGCTCCGGGTGCACATCTCCACCCGGGCGCCCGCCGAGCAGGTCGGGGAGATCCTGGGCGTGCACGCCCAGACCGTCCGCTACCGCCTGCGCAGTCTGGACGCCCGGCTGGGCGACCGGCTCGCCGACCCCGAACACCGTTTCGCCCTCGAGGTGGCGCTGCGCTCCCTCCACCTGCGCGACCGCGACGACGGGAGCGCTCCCGCGGGCAGATGAGCCGCGCCGGCACGGGAGGAAACGGGCGTAACGGAGGCCTCGTGTGAACGGCGGGGTGCCGGTTCATGGACAATGACCCACCGGCACCCCGTGTGGCAGCACAAGCAGGAGGCGCTCCCTTGGAGCTCAGCAGGCGTACGTTCACCGCCCTGGCCGGTACGGCGGCGCTCGGTCTCGCGCTGGCCGGCAGCGGCGGGGCGGCGACCGGCACGCACGGGCCCCGCAGCGTGCCGACGGGCCCGCCGCCCCCTCCGCCGAGAGCGGACGGCAGGCGCCACCGGATCGGCCACGACGCGTACTCCCTGCTGGTCGACGGCCGGCGGCTGGTGCTGTGGTCCGGCGAGATGCACCCCTTCCGGCTGCCCAGTCCGTCCCTCTGGCGGGACGTGCTGCAGAAGCTGCGCGCCCACGGGCACAACGCGGTCGGCGTCCCCGTGCCGTGGAACCACCACTCCCCCGCGCCCGGCGTCCACGACTTCACCGGCGTGCGGGACCTGGACCTCTTCCTGCGCATGGCGGCCGAGGAGCGGCTGTACGTCGTCCTGCGTCCGGGGCCCTTCCTCGGGTCCGCCGACATCGACGCCGGCGGTCTCCCCGGGTGGCTGACGGCCGTCGGCGCCACCGCGGGGACCGCCGACCCGGAGTACCTGCGGCACGTCGACGAGTGGCTGAGCGCCGTCAACCGGATCGCCGTCCGGCACCTCTACACCGCCGGCGGCGGCACCGTGCTGCTGTACCAGGTCGAGGACGGGTTCGAGGTCCCGGACGGCGATCCGGCCGGGCGGGCCTACCTGACCCACCTGTACGCCAAGGCGCGCGCCGACCGCATCGACGTGCCGCTGTTCCACACGGACGCCCACTTCGGCGAGCGCCCGGACGGGCGGCCGTCGCCCGGCATGCTGTTCGCGGCGGCCGGCGGGGCCGCCGACCCGTGGGGCGGGGCCGTCTCCGGCGGCAAGGGGTACGCGGAGGTGCGGAGCGCCCACGACGCGGCCGAGCAGCGCAGCGGCCACCTCGCCCGGCTCGCCGACGGCATCACCGTGCACAACGTCCGGATGGCGTTCGGCGGCACCTCCTGGGGCTGGCTGCCCGGACCGGGCGTCTACACCTCGTACGACTTCGGGGCGGCCGTCGACGAGGGCCGCCGGCCCACCCGGGAGATCGCCGCGGCGCAGCAGCTGGGCCATCTGCTGCGGTCCGTGCCCGATCTCGCCCGGCTGGACCCGGCGGAGGAGGTGCGGGCGGAGGACGGCCGGCTGAAGGTGCGCCACCTGGCCAACCCCGACACCGGCGCGCAGGTGTACGTCCTGCGCAACGACTCGGCGGAGCCGGTGGACTCGCTGCTGCCGGACACCGCCGTCGAGGTGCCGGTCACCGTCGGCGCGCACGACGCCAAGCTGCTCGTCACCGGCCTCTCCCTGGGCCGGCGGCGGCTGGCGTTCACCACCGCGCAGCCCATGCTGAGCACGACGGTCGGGCGGCAGGACATCGCCCTGTTCGCGGGCCGCAGCGGTGAGACGGCGCACGTCGCGCTGGAGTGCGACTCCGAGCCGCTCACCTACCGGCTGGACGACGAGCCCGGCTGGTCCTACGACCGCGGCAGGCTGAACGTGGTGGTGCCGCTGGGCCCCGGCGGGCTGAGCCGGGTGCTGCTGGTGGGCGGGGATTCCGAGACGCCCATGGTGCTGCTGTTCGCCGACGACGCGACGGCGCTGCGCCTGTGGCCCTACGAGACGCCGTCCGGCTCGATGCTGGTCTACGGTCCGGCGCTGCTGCGCTCGGTCACCCTGCGCGGCGCCACGGCGCACCTCGTCGGCGACCTCGTCGGCGAGACCGGCCTGGAGGTGTGGGTGCCGCGCGGGATCACCGCGGTGACCTGGAACGGCCGGCCGGTGCGCACCCAGGTGAGCCGCGCCGGCAGCCTGGTGATGGAGGGGCTGCTGCCGGGCGTGCCGGAGGTGCGGCTGCCCGCGCTGGACGGCTGGCGCCGGCGGGCGGAGAACCCGGAGTCCGGGTCCGGCTTCGACGACTCGGACTGGACGGCCGCCGACCGCACGTCGTCGCACAGCACCACGCCGGTGCCCGACGGCGGTCCGGTGCTCTTCGCGGACGACTACGGCTTCCACCACGGCGACGTCTGGTACCGGGGCCGGTTCGAGGACACGCGCGGCCTGAAGACCGTGTCGCTCTCCTACAGCACCGGTACGCAGGGGCTGCTGATGGCCTGGCTGGACGGCCGTCCGCTGGGCACGCACCGCATGCCGGTGCCGGACGGGGACACGGCGGGGCGGGGCACCTGGACGGCGACGGCGTCCTTCGCCGTGCCGAAGAAGCTGCGCGGGAAGGGCCCGCACGTGCTGTCCGTGCTGGTACGGCCGATGCAGCACGACGGGGGCGACGGGACCGGGGGCGCGTACAAGGCCGCGCGCGGGCTGGTGTCCGTCCGGTTCGAGGGCGGTTCCCGCGAGGTGGAGTGGCGGATCCGGGGCGCCGGGTCGCCGGACCGGGTGCGCGGGCCGCTCAACGACGGCGGGCTGCACGGGGAGCGGGAGGGCTGGCACCTGCCGGGGTTCGACGACGGGGAGTGGCGGTCCGCCGGGTTCCCGCGCGAGGGCCGGCGGCAGGGCGTGACCTGGTACCGGACGGAGTTCCGGCTGGACGTCGATCCGGACGTGGACGCGTCGGTCGGGCTCACCCTCGAGGACGACCCGGAGCGCGCCTACCGGGTCCAGATCTTCCTCAACGGCTGGAACCTGGGCCAGTACATCAACGATGTGGGCCCGCAGCACACCTTCGTCCTGCCGAACGGGATCCTCCGCACACGGGGGCCCAACACACTGGCCCTGGCGGTGCTGTCCGACGGCACCACTCCGGCGGGGCCGGGCGAGGTGCGGCTGACGCTGCTGGGCGCGGCGCAGGGCGGCGTCGCGGTGGAGGCGGTGGACTCGCCGGGGAGGTGATCCGGCGGCGAGCCGGAAGGGCGGGCCCACCGCCGGGCGCGGTTCACGCCAGCCGGATCACGCCAGCCGGATCACGTTCCACGAGAGCGGCTCCAGCACGGCGCCGAGCCGGCCGTCGGCCAGGGTCGTGCCCTCGGCCGTGTGCGGGGTGACCCGCTCGGGCTCGGCGAGGGTGTTGCGGGCGTCGGGGTCGGCGTCCGCGAGGACGCTGTGCTCGACGACCTCGGTGAGGCCGAGGCCGCCCAGGGCGATGTCGAGGGGCAGGGACTCGGTGCGGCCGCGGTTGACGGCGAAGACGGTGACCGTGCCGTCCTCGGCGCGTACCGCGGTGGCGTGCAGCAGGTCGGTCTCGCCGTACTTCTTCGTCGGGTACGTCGGCGAGTCCACGCGGACGTCGAGGACTTCGCCGCGCCCGTACCGGGAGGCCTGGGCGAACGGGAAGAACGTCGTCTGCCGCCAGGCCGGGCCGCCGGGCTCGGTCATGATCGGGGCGATCACGTTGACGAGCTGGGCGAGGCAGGCGACGGTGACCCGGTCCGCGTGCCGGAGCAGGGCGATCAGGAGCGAGCCGAAGACGACGGCGTCGGTGACGCTGTAGTTGTCCTCCAGCAGGCGCGGGGCCTCGGGCCAGTCGAGGGCGCTCACCTGGGCTTCGGTGCGGGACAGGTACCAGACGTTCCACTCGTCGAAGGAGAGGTTGATCTTCTTCTTGGACTTGAGGCGGGCGCCGACGTGGTCGCAGGTGGCGACGACGTTCTCGATGAAGGACTCCATGTCGACGGCGGAGGCGAGGAAGGAGTCGACGTCGCCGTCGAGCGGCTCGTAGTAGGCGTGCAGGGAGATGTGGTCGACCAGGTCGTAGGTCTCCCGCAGGACGGTCGCCTCCCACTCGGCGAAGGTGTCCATGGACTGGCCGGAGGAACCGCAGGCGACGAGTTCCACGCCGGGGTCGATCTGGCGCATGGCGCGGGCGGTCTCGGCGGCGAGCCGGCCGTACTCCTCGGCGGTCTTGTGCCCGGTCTGCCAGGGGCCGTCCATCTCGTTGCCGAGGCACCACATGCGGATGCCGAACGGGTCCTTGTCGCCGTGCTCGGCGCGCAGGTCCGAAAGGGCCGTCCCGGAGGGGTGGTTGGCGTACTCCTGGAGTTCGAGGGCCTCGGCGACCCCGCGCGTGCCGAGGTTGACCGCCATCATGGGCTCGGCCTGGGGGCCGATCTTCCTCAGGAACGCGATGTACTCGGAGAGGCCGAAGCGGTTGCTCTCGGTGGAGCGCCAGGCCAGGTCGAGGCGCCGGGGGCGGTCCTCGACGGGGCCCACGGAGTCCTCCCACCGGTAGCCGGAGACGAAGTTGCCGCCGGGGTAGCGGATGGCGGTGACGCCGAGTTCGCGGACCAGGTCCAGGACGTCCTGGCGCAGGCCCTCCGCGTCCGCGGCGGGGTGGCCGGGTTCGAAGATGCCGGTGTAGACGCAGCGGCCCAGGTGTTCCACGAAGGAGCCGAAGAGACGGGGGTTGACTTCGCCGACGGTGAAGGCGGGGTCGAGCGTGAAGCGGGCGGTGCGCATGGGGTCCTCTCGGTGCGGGGTGCGTCGGGGCGTGGCGGTCACTGGCCGGCCAGACCGGTGTGGGCGACGCCCGCCACGATCTGGCGCTGGAAGAAGACGAAGACGACGATCAGCGGCAGGCCGGCCATGAGGCCGCCGGCCATGAGCTGGGCCCACTGGATGCCGTAGGAGTTCATGACGGTCGCGATGCCGTTCGGCATGGTCATCAGGTCGGGGTTGTTGGTGACCATGTAGGGCCACAGGAAGTTGTTCCACGAGCTGATGAAGGTGAAGATGCCGACCGCCGCGAGCGAGGGGCGGGAGAGCGGCACGACGATCGTGAGGAAGACGCGCCAGCGGCCGGCGCCGTCGATGAAGGCGGCCTCCTCCAGTTCGCGCGGGACGCCCTGGAAGAACTTGTAGAGGATGTAGACCATCGCGGCGGGCGCGCACTGCGGCAGGATCATGCCCCAGTAGGTGTCGACCATCCCCATCTGCTGGACGGTGGTGAAGAGGGGGACGCCGAGTACCGCCGGGGAGACCATGAGGCCGGCCATCACCACGCCCAGCAGGACGCCCTTGCCGCGGAACTCGGTGCGGGCGAAGCCGTATCCGGCCAGTGCGCCGACCACCAGCACGATCGCCGTCACACACACGGACACCACCAGCGAGTTCACGAACCAGTTGGTGATGTTGCCGGTCTCGAAGATGGCCGTCCACGCCTGGCCGGTCCACTCCTTCGGCAGCCAGTGCGTCGGTACCTCGACGGCCTCGGTCTCCGACTTCCACGAGGTGAACAGGGCCCAGGCGAGCGGGGCGAGGAAGACGACGGAGACGGCGGTGCCGAGGAGGGTGAGGACGATCTGGCTGGGCGTCCAGCTCCGGCGGGGTCTGACCGGTATCTGCGGTGCGGCGGTGGTCATCGGACGCCCTCCTCACGGTTGCGCAGCAGCCACATCCGGGCGAGGGCGACGGCCGCGATGATCACGAAGAAGATGATGGAGACGGCGGAGGCGTAGCCCACGCGGTAGCTGGTGAAGCCCTCTTCGAGGGTGTACTGCACGAGCGTCCTGGTGGATCCTTCCGGGCCGGGCAGGAAGTCCATCATCACGACGGCCTGGTCGAAGACCTGGAGCGAGGCGAGGATCTGCAGGGCGATGACCAGGCCCGTGATGTTGCGCAGCATCGGCAGGGTGATGTGGACCATGCGGTGCCAGGCGTTCGCGCCGTCGAGTCTGGCGGCCTCGTAGAGGTGTGCGGGGATGCCCTGGAGGGCGGCGAGGTAGAGCAGGAAGCTGAAGCCGACGGTCCACCACAGGGTGGTGATGACGATGGCGAGCATGGCGTACGACTTGTCGGTCAGCCAGGGCGTCTCGATGCCGAAGACGTAGTTGATCATGCCTGTGCCGGGGTTGAAGAGCCACTGCCAGAGGTTGGCGGCGACGGTGGACGGCAGCAGGAACGGCATGAAGAAGCAGAGCCGCCACAGCCACTTCCCGCGCTCGATGTGGTGGGCGAGCATGGCGAGGAGGAAGGCGAGGACGGTGATGCAGGGCACGACCAGGAGCGTGAAGTACGCGCTGTGGCCGAGGGATTCCCACACCAGGGGGTCGTCGAGAGCCTCGGTGTAGTTGTCGAGGCCGATGAAGCTCGCGTCGTCGCCGGAGATGTTGGCGTCGGTGAAGCTGAGGTAGAGGCCGCGCAGCAGCGGCCAGATCACGAAGAGCGCGAACAGCACGAGGAACGGGGCGATGAACCAGCCGCCGTGCTGGAAGCGCTGCTTGCGGCGGACGGTGGCGCCGTGGGCGGCGGCCTCGGCGCGTGCCGGGCGGATGACGGTCTCGGCGCTGGTCGTCGTCATGCGACGGCACCTCCCTGCGCGGCGGTGTGGCCGTCCATGGGGTTCTTCGAGGCGAGGAGCGCGGTGAGTTCGTTCTTCATCCGGCGGGCTACGGCGTCGGGCTTGGCGGAGCCCATCGTGGAGGAGACGACGACGGGGCCGACGCGCTGGGCGAGGATGCCGGTGGAGCCGGCGAACCAGACCTTGGGTTCGGTGGCCTGGTGGTCCATCGCGGAGACGTACTCGCTCTGCGGCTGGAGCTTCTGGTACGCGTCCGTGGTCAGGGTGGGGGTGTGGGCGGGGATGTGTCCGCCGGCGGCCCACTGCTGGGCGTGCTGGACGATGTGGGCGGCGAGCTGGTGGGCGGCCTCGTTGGTGGCGCCGCCGCGGCCGGACTGGTGCGGGAGCACGAAGGCGTGCGACTCGGCGTGGGTGGCCTGCTCGCCGAAGACGGGCGGCAGCGGCGTCGCCCCGTACTCGACCTTCGCGGCGTCGAAGACCGGCACCGACCAGTTGCCCTCCCAGGCGAAGGGGGCGCCGTTGACGAACTGTTCGGCCCCCGCGCCGCCGCCGAAGTTCGGGTTGGCGTACCCGTCGGTGATGTGGCGGCGCAGGAACTCCAGGACCTGGGTGGCCTTGTCGGTGTCGAAGGTGACCTCGGTGTTGGCCTCGTCGAACCAGGTGCCGCCGAGCTGGGTGTAGAAGGCGACGAAGAACCACCACTGGAAGTTCTGGTCGTTGTGCCACAGACCGATGGTCTGCAGCCCCTTCGCGGTGGCCTTCCTGGCCTCCTTGAGCACGTCGAACCACTCGTCCACCGACGTCACCGGCGTCATCCTGCCGTCGGCGCCGAGCAGTCCGGCCTTCTTCAGGACGTCCTTGCGGTAGAAGCAGAGCTGGACGTGGATGTCGAGCGGGAGCGCGTAGAGCCTGCCGTCGACGACGGCGCGTCTCCACAGCTCGGGGTTGAAGTCGCTCTCCTTGACGCCGTATTCGGCGAGCAGGCCGACGTCCCAGGGGTCCAGGAGGCGGCCGGGTGAGAAGCCGGTGACGCGGCCCAGGTGCATGACGCCGAGGTCGGGGGCGCGGTTGCCCGCGGCGGCCATGGCGAGCTTGGTGTAGAAGGGGCTGCCCCACTGGAGCGTGGAGTCCTTCACGTCGATGCCGGGGTGGGCCGCCCGGAAGGAGTCCAGCATCGCGATCATGTTGTAGCCGTCGCCGCCGCTGAAGAGGTTCCAGTAGCGCACCCGGGTGTCGGCTCCGGAGGCGAGCGCGTCGGCCCCGGTCCCGAGCGCCGCGAAGCCGAAGCTCCCGGCGACCGTCAACCCGCCCGCTCCGGCGAGGAATTGCCTGCGATTCAGGCCAGGTCGTCCCATGCCCTGCCTCATCTGCTCGAGATGGATCGTTCGGCTTGTTCGGCATATCGAATAACGCCCGTAACTTCGAACGGGACCGTAGGTGGGAAGCGCTTTCACGTCAATGGTTCGGACACGAACCCGGGACGGGACTTTTTTCGTGTGCCGCACACGCATGACGCGGACACGCCGGGCCGCGTAGGCTCGAACGGCCTTGCGTGCGGCGGCGGTCCCGGCCGGCGCCCCGGCCGCCGCCCGCACGAACGAACCGCCGAAGGTCACCGAGTGACCGCGCCTCACCCGGAACTGGCCGGGAGGGCACCCGACTTGGCATATTGCACAGGTGACCGGGCAACACCCAGGGGAACAGGGAGACAGCGGTGCGTACCAGGAAGGAGATGCGTCGTCTCGCTGACGCCCTCATCGACCCCATCCAGGTGGCCGTCCCGGCCGATCCCGAGGTGCTCTTCGACGCCCTGGTCGCCTCCGTCAGCGCGTGGCGCGGACGGGACGTGGTCGTCCACCGGGCGGCGTTCCCGCCGCACACCGCGAGCGGGCTGTGGCTGGAGCGCGAGGGCCACGACGACGTGGTGGTGGACGAGCGGGCCGCCGTGTGGCACCAGATCGTGATCTTCTGCCACGAGGTGTGGCACATGAACCGCCGGGAGGCGGACTCGGCCGCCGGCGGGCAGCCCGTGACCGTCGCCGCGCGCACCGACTTCAGCCTGGCGGAGGAGCAGGAGGCCGACCGCTTCGGCATGCTGATGGGCCGCCGGCTGCGCATCTGGCTGGAGGCCTCCACCGACTCGGTGTACGCGGCCGAGGGCGGCGCCCCCGGCAGTCCCCCGGACCTCGCCGGACGCATCGGGGCCGCGCTCAACCACCGCGGGACGAAGAGATGAACGGCCTCGTCAACTACGTCAGCTGCGGCGTGCTGTGGGCCGGGCTGCTGGTGAAGGCCCCCGATCTGCTGCGGCACCGGCACGACCCGTATCTGCGGTCCATCTGCGCCGTACTGGGGCTGGCGGGGCTGTGCTTCTTCCTGGGGGCGCCGCCCACGGTCGGCGCCGTCAACCGGATCGGCGGGGTGCCGAACCTCGCGGCGCCCCTCACCTACGCGGCGATCACCGGGTACTGCGCCGCCTCCCAGGTCCTCATCGTGCGCTGGCGCGGCGGGCCCCGGGTGCACCGCACCGCCCGCCGCTGGATGCTCGCCTACGCCGGGGTGGTGCTCGGCATCGCGGTGACCTTCGCCCTCGGCGACGCGCCCGTGGAGCGCCGCACCGACCTGGACACCTACTACGCGACGACCCCGTTCATCGCCGAGATGATCGTGCTGTACCTGGTCGCGCACCTCGCGGCGGTGACGGTCACCACGGTGTCGTCGCTGCGCTGGGCGCGCCGGGTGCGCGGCGGGCTGCGGGCGGGGCTGGTCCTGCTCGGCACCGGTTCGCTGTGCGGCGCCGGGTACAGCCTGGCCAAGCTGATCGCGGTGGGCGCCCGCTGGGCCGGGGAGGACTGGTCGGCGCTCGGCACCGCCGTCTCCCCGGCGGCCGCCGGCCTGGGCGCCCTGCTGACGGTGGTCGGGGTGCTGGTGCCGCTGGTGGCCCCCCGGGTCGCCGAGGCGCGGCGGGCACGGCGGACGTACGCCCGCCTCGAGCCGCTGGAGCGGGCGCTGGACGATCTGCTGACCCGGCGGACGCTGCGGCTGCCCCGGCCCCGGCTCGCCTCCCCCACCACCCGTCTGGTGTGGCGGCAGACCAGCGTCCACAACGCGCTGAGCCATCTGGACGCCTACTTCGACGCCGGGCTGTACGAGCGGACCCGGTCCCGGGCGCTGGCGGCGACGGGCGACGAGGACCGGGCCGAGGCGGCCGCGTGGGCGGCGGTGATCGGCGCGGCGGTGCGGGCCGAGGCGGATCCGGGTCACCGGGTCCCGCCGCCCGACGGCGCCGGCCGGCCGCTCGGCCGGGTGCCGGGCCCGGCCGCCCTGGTACGGATCGCGGACGCGGTGGCCGGCACGGCCCCGCTGCCTGAGCCCGCCGCGGTGCCGAGCGGCACGGCCCCGGCGGGGACCGCGTGAGCCGGGGCCCGGGCGGAAGGAGCCGTCCGGCATGAGTCTCGTGGTCTATCTGGCGGCCTTCGTGTTCGGGATGACGTCCGTGGTGCTGTTCCGCCGCCCGCGCACGGCCGCCCGGCGCAACCCGCTGACCCTGTCCACCTGCGCGGCGATCGTCCTGGGCGCCCTGGTCCTGGTGTGCGCCGCGCCGGCCACCCTGGGCACCGTCAACGCGCTCACCGGCGTCCCCAACTTCGGGGCCCCGCTGACCTACGGGATGCTCTCGGCGTACAGCTGCTCCGTGCTGGTGCTGCTGATCCACTGGCGGGGCGGGTCCCGGGAGCGGGTGCGGCGCATGGTGCTGCGCAGCGTCGCCGCGTACGGGGTGCTGGTGGTCGCCATCGTCGTGCTGTTCCTGCTCGCCGAGGCGGACACCGAGCGGCTGACCGACCTCGACACCTACTACGCCAACACCCCGTTCATGCGGGAGATGATCCTGCTCTACCTGCTCGGGCACAGCGCGGCGATGCTGGTGATGTGCGCCGTCTGCGTCAAGTGGGGGCGCGAGGTCGGCGGGGTGCTGCGGACCGGGCTGCGGCTGATCCTGGTGGGGGCGCTGCTGGACCTGGTGGGGTTCCAGCTGGCCAAGTACACGGCGGTGGTGGCCCGTTGGGCGGGGCACGACCTGGACTTCCTGTCCACCACGCTCGCCCCGCCGATGGCCTCGCTGGCCGCGCTGCTGTGCTCCGCGGGGTTCGCGCTGCCGAGGCTCCAGCCGTCCGCGGTCGCCCACTGGCGGGGGCTGGCCGACTACCGGCGGCTGGCTCCGCTGTGGTACCTGGTGCGGTCGGCGTCCACCGCGCCCAAGCCGCCGGCCACCTGGTGGCAGCTGCCGCAGGCGCGGCTCCAGTGGCGCGAGGTGTCGATCCACGACGCGCTGCTTGCGCTGGCGCCGTACTTCGACCACCGGGTCCGCGAGCGGGTGCGGGACGACGCCCTGCGCGCGGGCCGCTCCCCCCACGAGGCGCGTCTCGCGTCGGAGGCGGCCATGCTCACCGACGCGGCGCGCCGGGCCGCCGCCCGCGAGGAACCGCCCGAGACCCCGGGGACGTACCGGCTGCACGCCACCGAGGTCTCCGGCACCGGCGGACTGGTGGAACTGGCCCAGGCCCTGCACCGTCCGCCCGCCGCGCGGGACGGCGCGGCGCCGTCCTCCCTGACCGGATCCGTGAGCGAACCCGAGGAGCCCCATGTCGCGTAGAGCTGTCGTCATCGGTGCCGGCCTGGCCGGCATGCTGGCCGCGGCCGTCCTGTCCCGCGCGGGAGCGGACGAGGTGGTCGTGCTGGACCGGGACGAGCTGCCCGAGGGGCCGGAGCACCGCAAGGGGCTGCCGCAGGGGCGGCACGCGCATCTGCTGATGGCGGGCGGCATGGACGCGATGGAGGAACTGCTGCCGGGCGTACGGCCGCGCAAGCGGCTGCTCGCCGCCGGGGCGCACGAGATCCCGCTCAGCTCCGGCATGCTGGCGCTGACTTCGGAGGGCTGGCTGCGGCGGTGGCGGCGCGAGGGGCCGGTCATGGTGACGTGCAGCCGGGCCCTGGTCGACTGGGTGGTGCGGTCGGCGGTGAGGGAGCAGACGGCCGTCGAGATCCGCAAGGCGGCCGTGGTGGGGCTGGCCGGCTCCGCGTCACGGGTGCGGGGGGTGCGGATCGCGGCGCCCGGCGGGGACACGGACCTCGAGGCGGACCTGGTGGTCGACGCGAGCGGGCGCGGCACACGGATCGTCAGCTGGCTGGACGGGCTCGGGCTGAGCGGTGTCCAGGAGCGGGCGGTGGACTCCGGCCTGGTCAACGCGTCGCGGGTGTACCGGGTGCCGGACGGGGCGGAACGGTTCCCGCTGACGATCGTGCAGGCCGACCCGTACGCGTCCCGGCCCGCGCGCAGTGCGATGGTCATGCCGATCGAGGGCGGCCGCTGGCTGGTGAGCTGCGGCGGCTCGCGGGGCGGTGAACCCCCGGCGGATCCGGAGGGGTTCCTCGCGTACACGCTCGCGCTGCCCGATCCGATCGTGGGGCGGCTGATCTCCGGGGCGCAGCCGCTGACCGACGTGCATCTGAGCCGGTCGACGAGCAATGTGCGGCGTTACCTGGAGAGGATGCCGCGGTGGCCGGAGGGCCTGGTGGTCCTCGGGGACGCGCTGGCCACGTTCAATCCGGCGTACGGGCACGGCATGTCGGTCGCCGCGTTCGGCGCGCGGGTCCTGGACCGGGAGCTGGCCCGCGGCGGCATGGGCGCGCCGGGCCTGGCCCGGCGGGTGGTGCGGGGGGCGGCGCGCGCGGCGGACCCGGCGTGGTCGATGGCCGTCGGCCAGGACGTGCTCTATCCGGGGGTGCGGGGC
>Ga0247820_10000246_pt1 | contig 27919 bp, 25 predicted proteins | sample 13C_Glucose_Day1_2_FD_192480 | JGI IMG/M metagenome (GOLD analysis project Ga0247820, IMG submission 192480) | Soil microbial communities from agricultural site in Penn Yan, New York, United States - 13C_Glucose_Day14 | ecosystem: Environmental > Terrestrial > Soil > Agricultural land | place...
GGTGCCGCTCGGCGTTGGTTAGGAGCCTCCGGTGTGCCAGGTCCGCCCGCCCCCCCGGTCCTCCGACGTCGCACTCCCGCACCCGGCATCTGCCCGAGGAGGACAGCGGCACGCCCGCGGGGGGGCGGGCGGACCTGGCACACCGGAGGCTCCTAACCAACGCCGAGCGGCACCAGTTCGGCCGGTCCGGCGGCCGCCGCCTGGCGGGGCCAGTCGAGCAGCGTCAGGACGCTGCCTTCGGTCCGCACCTTGCGGATCGCCTCGGCCGGCACGTCGGCGTAGACCCAGCCGGCCGCGTCGGTCTTGCCGACCGAGATCACCCCGTCCTCCGGGAAGCCGACGTCGGGCGGCCCGTAGATCGCCGACGTGCCGGTGGTGCGGGCGGCGGGCGGCATCCAGCTCGCCTCGCCGACGGTGACGGCGTGGACGACGACGCACTGGCTCTCGAGGGCGCGCGCCGCCGCCCCGGTCCGCACCCGCCAGTAGCCGCGCGGGTTTTCGGTGCAGGACGGGACGAGGATCGCGTCGGCCCCGGCTTCGGCCAGCGTCCGGGCGAGCAGCGGAAACTCGGCATCGTAGCCGACGAGAATCCCGATGCGCCCGAGGGCGGTCTCGAACACCCGGAGCCGGTCCCCCGGCTCGAGCCCCCAATCCTCGCGCTCGAAGCGGCTGAGCATGACCTTGTCCTGGTGGCCGTGGCTGCCGTCCGGAGCGAACAGCCGGGCGCGGTTGACCGCCCTGCCGTCCTCGCGGCGGATCGGGCCGCTGGCCGCGAGAACATGGACCTTGAACTCGCGGGCGAGGCTGGCATGCAGCTCGTCGACGTCCTTGACCCGGGCGCTGACCGCGTCGATCGCCCGCCTGAGGTCGCGGGCGTTGTCCTCGCCGGCGAGGCTCGCAAGCTCGAGCCCTCCGTGCTCCGGAAAGACCAGGAGTTCCGCCCCCTGCTCCGCGCCGGTCCGAACCCAGACCCGGAGCTTGCCGACGTACTCGTTCCATCGATTGTGCCAGTCGATCGGATAGGCGGCGGCGGCGATCTTCATGTGGTCCTCCCTGCCGCGCACGATAGCGCAGGCCGGAAGCCGCGCAAGACGGTATCTGACCGGCGGGGCGCAAGTTATCTACCTGATTTATCTTTGATAATTTTGCAAGCGTTTCGACAGCTCCGCCTTGTTGCCTTTCCGCCTCAATTATGAGATCAATCGTTTGATTAAATATTGGAGGCACGACTCATGGCGCGCGGCCGACCGAGAGGCGCCGAAGCGACCCGCAGGGCGATCCTCGAGGCGGCGGTCCGCGGCTTCGCCGAAAAGGGCTTCGCGGCGACGAGCACCCGGGAGATCGCGGCGCTCGCCGGGACCAACGTCGCCTCGATCGCCTACCATTTCGGCGGCAAGGAAGGGCTGCGCACCGCCTGCGCCGGGCACATCGTCGCGGTGATGGGCGCGGTGCTGGAGCAGGCCGAGGCAGAGGACCTGCCGGCCGATCCGGACGCCGCGCGCCACATGCTGACCGGGCTCGTGCGGCGCTTCGTGGCCTTCCTGTTGCTCGAGCCGCAGGCGCGCCCGGTCGCGGGCTTCCTGCTGCGCGAGATGGCCGAGCCTTCGGCCGCCCTCGACCTGATCTACGAACGGCTGTTCCAGCACGTGCATCGCCGCGCCTGCACGCTCTGGGGCGTCGCCACCGGCGGCGATCCCCGGAGCCCGGCGGTGCGGCTCGCGGTCTTCGCTACCATCGGCCAGATCGCCTACTTCAACTTCGCGCGCCCGGTGGTCGAGCGTCGCATGGCCTGGCCGGGCATCGGGCCGGCCGAGGCCGAGGCGATCGCCGAGGCCGTCATCCGCAACCTCGAGGCTCGGCTCGATGCCGACTGGAAGGATCGGCGATGACCGGCTTTCTCTGCTCCCTGAAGCTCATGGCCAGCCTGCTCGGTTGCCCGCCATCGGACGTGCTGGCCGTCGGCTACGTGGAAGGCGACTACGTCCGCCTGGCGCCGGTCAGCGTTGCGGAGCTCGTCGAGATCGCGGTGCGCCAGGGCGACCGGGTCGAGGCCGGACAGGTCGTCGCCCGGCAGGAGCGCGCCGACGCCGAGATCGCGCTCGCCGAGGCCGAGGCGGCGCGCCAGGAGGCGGCGGCCGAGCTGGCGAACCTGCGCGAGGGCAGCCGGCCCGAGGAGATCGCCGTTACCGAGGCGGCGCTCGAGGCCGCGCAGGTCCGGCTGCGCGAGGCGCAGCGGCAGGCCGAGCGCCAGACGGCGCTGGCGCGGCGCGACGTGGTCAGCCAGGCGAACCTCGACACCGCCGTCGCCGAGCGCGACACCGCCCAGACCGAGGTCAAGCAGCTGCAGGCGCAGCTCGCCGTCGAGCGGCTGCCGGCGCGGCCGCAGCTGGTCGCGGCCGCCGAGAGCCGGCTCGCCGGCGCCGAGGCCGCGGTCAACGACGCACGCTGGAAGCTCGACAAGCGCACGATCGCCGCCCCGGCGCGCGGCGCGGTCGCCGACGTCTACCGCCGGGTCGGGGAGATCGCCGGCCCGGCCGAGCCGGTCGTCTCGATCCTCCCCGACGGCGCGTTCAAGGTCGTGGTCTTCGTCGGCGAGACGGCGATCGCCGGGATCGCGCCGGGAACGGAGCTCGGGGTGCGCTGCGACGGCTGCCCCGACGGCCTGACGGCCACCGTCTCCTATGTCGCCGACGAGCCCGAGTTCACCCCGCCGGTCATCTACTCGGTCACCAACCGGCAGAAGCTGGTCTACCGCGTCGAGGCGCGGCCGGCGCCGGACGCGCGTGCGCTGCGCCCGGGGCAGATCGTCGACGTCGCGCTCGCGGAGTGACCGATGGACGACACGGTGATCGACGTCCGCCACCTGACCAAGCGCTTCGGCGGCCGCGCCGTGGTCGACGACGTGTCGATGCGGGTGAACCGCGGCGAGATCGTCGGCTTCCTCGGGCCGAACGGCTCGGGAAAGACCACCACCATCCGGATGATCTGCGGCCTCCTGACCATCGACGAGGGCGAGGGCGAGGTCCTCGGCCACGATCTCCGCACCGAGAGCCGCGCCATCAAGGATCAGGTCGGCTACATGACGCAGCGGTTCTCGCTCTACGAGGACCTGACGATCGAGGAGAACCTCGACCTCGTCGCCGGCCTCTACCGGTTGCCCGATGCGCGGGCGGCGGTGCGCGACACCCTCGCCAGCCTCGGCCTGACCAGCCGGCGCCGGCACCTCGCCGGCAAGCTGTCGGGCGGCTGGAAGCAGCGGCTGGCGCTCGCCGCCTGCATCATGCACGCGCCGCAGCTGCTGCTGCTCGACGAGCCGACCGCCGGCGTCGACCCGAAGGCGCGGCGCGAGTTCTGGGACGAGATCCACGAGCTCGCCGCCGGCGGCATCACCGTGCTGGTGTCGACCCACTACATGGACGAGGCCGAGCGCTGCCACCGGATCAGCTACATCGCCTACGGGCGGCTGATCGCCGAGGGCACGGTCGACGAGGTGGTCCGCGGGTCGGGGCTCCACACCTTCGTGGTCGCGGGGCCCGGCCTCGAGCCGCTGGCGCGCCGGCTGCGCGGGACGCCGGGGATCGACCAGGTGGCGGCGTTCGGCGCGTCGCTGCACGTCGTCGGGCGGGACCGGGGGCGGCTGCAGGCGGCGCTCGCCGAGGTGGCGCGCGCGCCGGGGATGACGGTGGCGCCGGCGGAGACCAGCCTCGAGGACGTGTTCATCGAGTTCATGGCCGGCTCGCAGGACAACATGGAATGAAAGCTCCGCTGTCGTTCCGCCGTCTCGGCGCGCTGCTCGCCAAGGAGTTCATCCAGATGCGCCGCGACCGCATCACCTTCGCGATGATGCTCGGCGTGCCGCTGCTGCAGCTGATGCTGTTCGGGTTCGCGATCAACAACGACCCGAAGGCGTTGCCCGCCGCGCTGGTGAGCGCCAGCCACGACCCCTACAGCCGGGCGATGGTCTCGGCGCTGGAGCTGACCGGCTACTACCGGTTCAACCACGTCACCGACAGCGCCGAAGAGGCCGAGCGGCTGATCCGGCGCGGCGACGTGGCGTTCGTCGTCACCATCCCGTCCGACTTCGGGGCGCGGGTGGTGCGCGGCGACCGGCCGCGGATCCTCGTCGAGGCCGACGCCACCGATCCGGCGGCGGCGAGCGGCGCGATCTCGACGCTCGGCACCGTGGCCGACCAGGCGCTGCTCCGGGCCACCGGCGCCGGGGCGGCCGCCGCCGAGGCCGCCGACGGCCGGCTCGAGGTGGTGGTGCACCGGCGCTACAACCCCGAAGGGGTGTCGCAGTACAACATCGTGCCCGGGCTGCTGGGCGTCATCCTGCAGATGACCATGGTGATGATGACCTCGATGGCGCTGACCCGGGAGACCGAGCGCGGGACCATGGAGACCCTGCTCGCCATGCCATCGACGCCGCTCGAGGTGATGCTGTCGAAGATCCTGCCATACCTGGCGGTCGGCGCGGTGCAGGTCGCGGTGGTGCTGGTCGTGGCGCAGGGGCTGTTCCACGTGCCGTTCGTCGGCGCCTACCCGGTGCTGCTCGCGGCGATCTTCGTCTTCGTGCTGGCGCTGGTGCTGCTCGGCTATGCGATCTCGAGCTTCGCGCGCACCCAGATGCAGGCGATGCAGCTGACCTTCTTCTTCTTCCTGCCCTCGCTGATGCTCTCGGGGTTCATGTTCCCGTTCCGCGGGATGCCGGCGTGGGCGCAGGTGCTGGGCGAGGTGTTCCCGCTCACCCACTTCATCCGGGCGGTCCGGGCGGTGATGCTGAAGGGCGCCGACCTCGCCACGATCGGCCGCGAGATGACCGTCCTCGGCGTCTTCGTGCTGGCCTACGCGGTGGTGGCCCTGCTCCGGTTCCGGCGGACGCTCGACTGAGCCGGAAACCGGCGCCGCAAGCGGCTTATCGCATGCGATACAAAATCAAGTATCTGATATAAAATGGTTCTTCGGAGCGAGCAAGCATTAGGAAAGGTTGATTGACGCGAGGTTGACGGCCGGCGGACCCTGCCGGCGATCACCGGCGGCCCTGCTTGTGGAACAGCCGCCCGCGCTCGGTCACGACGACGATCGCGAGGCAGGCGACGCCGCTGGCGGCGAAGCCGGCGACGAGCGGCATCGTGGTGCCGTCGAACGCCCGGCCGATCAGGAAGCCGCCGAAGGCTCCGATCGCCGTCGTCGTCGCGCCGACGAACGACGAGGCGGTCCCGGCGATCCGGCCCATCGGCTCCATCGCGATCGCGTTGAAGTTCGGCATGATCAGCCCGAAGCAGAAGAGCGCCGCGGCGAGCAGCGCCACGAAGACCGGGAGCGGCGGCGTGCCGACCGAGGCGTCGATCACCAGGTGCAGCAGCGTCGCGGCGACGAAGCCGACCAGCGCCCAGTGCGAGATCGGCCGCATCCCGAGCCGCTCGACCGCGCGGCCGTTGAAGAACGACGCCGCCGCCACGGCCAGCGCGCAGCCGCCGAAGACCATCGGGAACCACGGACCGAGCCGGTAGACGTCGACGAACACCTGCTGGGCCGAGTTGATGTAGCCCATCAGCGCGCTGAACACCGCGCCGGTCGCCAGGGTGTAGCCGAGGGTCAGCCGGTCGGTCGCCGCAGTGGCGTAGGCGCGCGCCACCCAGCCGAGCGACATCGGCCCGACGGCGTCGGCGTGTCGCGTCTCCGGCAGGCGGACGCCGAGCCAGAGCAGCGCCGCGATCGCGGTGGCGGCGAGGAAGGCGAAGATCAGGTGCCAGCTGCCGACCAGCAGGAAGGCGCCGCCGACGCTCGGCGCCAGCACCGGCACGATGATGAACACCAGCATCACGAACGACATCACCTCGGCCATGCGCCGCCCGCCGAAGGCGTCGCGGACCACCGCGATCGCGATCACCCGCGGCGCGGCGTTGGCGAGGCCCTGCACCACCCGCGCCGCCAGCAGCCCTTCGAAGCTGCCGGCCAGCAGGCAGCCGACCGAAGCCGCCGCGTAGACCGCCAGCCCGACGACCAGCACCGGCTTGCGCCCGAGCCAGTCCGACAGCGGCCCGTGCAGCAGCTGCCCGACCGCGAAGCCGACGACATAGGCGGTCACCACCATCTGCATCCGGTTCGGGTCGGTCAGGTCGAACTCGTCGCGGATCAGCGGCAGCGCCGGCAGCATCACGTCGATCGACAGCGCGGTCAGCGCCATCAACAGCGCCATCATCGCCACGAACTCGGCGAAGCCCGGCATCGCCCGCGTGCGCGCGGCGGTCTCGATATCGGTCATGGCGCCCGCCGGATGACTGTCCCCGCCCGGCCAGATAGCCGTCCGCGCCCGCGCGACCAGCCTCTCGCGCCGATCATGCCGCGGGCGCGGCGACGCCGAGCCGGTCGCGGAGCCGCGCCACCGTCGCGGCCGCGTCGCCTCCCCAGGTCGCGCAGGCGGAGCGGAACAGCGTCGCCTGGCTCCGCAGGATCAGGCCGTCCTCGAGCACCCGCAGGTGGTTGTCGCGCAGCGTCGTGCCGGTCGTGCTGATGTCGGCGATCGCCTCGGCGGTCAGGTTCTTCACCGTGGCCTCGGTGGCGCCCTGGCTGTCGACGATCAGGTAGTTCGAGACCCCGTGGCCCTGCAGGAAGCCGCGGACCAGGTGGCGGTACTTGGTCGCGACCCGCAGCCGGCGGCCGTGGCGCGCCCGGAACTGGGCGGCCGCCGCGTCGAGGTCACCGATCTCGGTCACGTCGATCCAGAAGGCCGGCACGGCGACCACGAGGTCGGCGAGGCCGAAGCCCATCGGCGCCAGCTCCTCGACGCGGTTCGCCCAGTCGGCGATCTCCTCGCGCACCAGATCCTGGCCGGTCACGCCGAGGTGCAGCCGTCCGGCCGCCAGCTCGCCCGGGATCTCGCCGGCGGCGATCAGCACGAGCTCGACCCCGTCGATGCCCGCGATGCTGGCGCGGTACTCGCGCCCCTGCCCGGCGCGCGCCACGGCAACGCCGCGGGCCGCGAACCAGGCGATGGTCTCCTGCTGCAGCCGGCCCTTGGAGGGGATGCCGAGCCTCACCATTCCCCGCCCTCCCGGAGCGCGGCCAGCGCCTCGGGCCGGAGCATGCCGCCGACCGCCGGGATGGCCCGGCCATGGCCGAGGGCGCGGGTCAGCGCGTCGTAGCGGCCGCCGCTGGCGATCGGCGGCAGATCGGGCCGGCCGCGGGGCAGCGCCCCGAACACCAGGCCGTCGTAGTATTCGAGGCTGGTGCGGCCGAAGCTCGCCTCGAAGCGCAGCCGCCCGGGATCGATGCCGCGGCGCGCGAGCGCGTCGAGCCGCGCCGCCAGCCGGTCGACCGCGGCGCCGAGCGGCGCCAGGCCGCGTGCCAGCGACCGCAGCTCGCCGAGGGCGTCGCCGGCGGTGCCGGCGACCGCGAGCACCGCCTCGATGCGCGCCACGGCCCCGGGGTCGAGCGGCGCGGTGCGCGCCTCGAGCGCCAGCGCGGTCACGCGTTCGGCGACCTCCGCGGGCGAGCGCAGGCCGACCGGCGCGCCGGCGGCGGCGACCATCGCCGGCGTCCGCCGGTCCGCCTCGGCGGCGAGCAGCGCGGCGCGGCGCGCCGTCGCGGCGGCGTGGCCCTCGCCGTAGCGGTCGAGCAGCGTCCGGAACCGCGCCGGCCGCCAGACGTGCCGCCTGAGCGCCATGCGGCGGGCGGCGCTGGTGTCGAGCGCGTCGATCACCGCGAACGCCAGGCCGAGGTCGCCGACCACCAGGTCGACCGGCGCGTCGCCGAGCGCCCGGGTGACGAGGTCGAGCACCTCGGCGTCGGCGGCAGCCGGGTCGCCGCCCTCGAAGATCTCGAGGCCCGCCTGCAGGTACTCGCGCGGCCGGTCCGTGCCGAACTCCTGCCGCCGCCAGACCGGCCCGCAGTAGACGTAGCGCGCCGGCTCGGCGCCGGCCTCCATGTGCAGACGCACGATCGGCAGGGTGAAGTCGGGGCGCAGCATCAGCTCGGCGCCCTCGTCGGCGGTGACGAAGGCGCGGGCGCGGATGTCCTCGCCGTAGAGGTCGAGCATCAGGTCGGCCGGCTGCAGCGCCGCCGGCTCCACCCGCATCGCCCCGGTTGAGCCTAGCACCGCTAGGATGCGCGCCACCTCGGCCTCCAGCCGGGCCAGCGGCGCCCCGATGCGCGCGCCCTTGAGGTAGGCGCGGTCGGCGACCATCAGGCGCCCCGCGCCAGCATCGCGCGCACCGCCGGGACCAGCTCGCCGCGCGGCACCTCGGCCTGCGCCGGCTGCGCGGTCCAGGCCTCGCGGCTGGCGATGTCGGCGGCGAGCCGGGCGCCGAGCGCCAGGTCCTTCAGCTGGACGACGCCGCGGGCGCGCTCGTCGCCGCCCTCGATCACCGCGATCGGGCTGCCGCGCTGGTCGGCGTACTTCAGCTGGCGAGCGAGGTTGCCGCCGCCGAGGAACACCTCGGCGCGCAGCCCGGCCGCGCGCAGCTCGGCGGCGATCGCCTGGTAGCCGGCCATGCGGTCGCGGTCCATCACCGTCACCACCACCGGCCCCGGCTCGCGCGCCGCCAGCCGGCCCTTCTCGCCGAGCGCGGCGAGCAGCCGGTCGACGCCTATGGAGACGCCGGTCGCGGGCACCGCCTCGCCGGTGAAGCGCCGGACCAGGTCGTCGTAGCGGCCGCCGCCGGCGACCGAGCCGAACTGCCGCGGCCGGCCGTCGTCGCCGACGGTCTCGAAGGTCAGCTCGGCCTCGTAGACCGGGCCGGTGTAGTAGCCGAGGCCGCGCACCACCGAAGGGTCGATCACGCCCGGCGCGCCGCGCGCCTGAAGCAAGTCGGCGATCACCTCGAGCTCTCGAGCCCCCTCGACGCCCACTGACGAATTCCCGACCAGTTCGTCTAGCGCGGCGAAATTGTCCCTCAACTCACGCAGCGAAATGAAGTTGAGTACCCTGAGCTGTTGCTCAGAGCTGAGGTTGGCGCCTTGCGTGAAGTCGCCGCTCTCGTCAACGCGTCCCAAGCTAAGCAACGCCATGACGCCGTCCCGCCCGAGTCGATCGATCTTATCAATCGCCCGCATCACAATCCCGCGCTGCGCTGCATTCCTTTCCGGATCGTCGGGATAAAGCAGTCCAGCCGATTCAAGGACGCCGTTCAGGACCTTCCGATTGTTGATGCGGATCAGGTAGTCGCCCCGGGCGATGCCGGCGGCCTCGAGCGCCTCGCCGAGCATCATGCAGATCTCGGCGTCGGCGGCGACCGAGGCGGCGCCGACGGTGTCGGCGTCGCACTGGATGAACTGGCGGAAGCGCCCGGGACCGGGCTTCTCGTCGCGCCAGACCGGCCCGACCTGGTAGCGGCGGTAGGGGTTCGGCAGGCTCTGGCGGTGCTGGGCGAAGACGCGGGCGAGCGGCGCGGTCAGGTCGTAGCGCAGCGCCAGCCAGGCCTCGTCCTCGTCCTGCCAGGCGAAGACGCCCTGGTTCGGGCGGTCGACGTCGGGGAGGAACTTGCCGAGCGCCTCGACGGTCTCGACGGCACTGGTCTCCAGCGGCTCGAAGCCCCAGGCATGGTAGACCTCGGTGATCCGCTCGAGCATCGCGGCGCGGGCCCGGACCTCGGCGCCGAAGTAGTCGCGGAAGCCCTTGGGCGTCTCGGCCCGCGGCCGGCGCGGCTTCATCGGCTTGGTCCTGGCCATGCGCTCGGGTCCGTTCTCGCTTCGGGCGCCCTCCTAGCCGGAGCGGTGGCCGGCGGCAAGCAGGGGCTCAGGACAGGCCGCAGTAGCGGCCGCGGTGGTAGATCAGCGGCGGCAGGTCCGCCTGGCTCAGGCGCAGCACCTCGCCGACGACGATCAGGTGGTCGCCGCCGTCGTAGCCCGCCTCGTGCCGGCACTCGAAGCGCGCGGTGCAGCCCTCGAACAGCGGCGCCGCGCCGATCCCCGGGGCGAAGGAAAGGTCGCCGAGGCCCTCCGCCGGCCCCGAGAACCACTCGGCCAGCGCCTGCTGCCCGGCGCTCAGCACGTGGACCGCGAAGTGCGAGGCCGCCTCGAAGGCCGGGAACCGCCGCGACTTGCGCGCGGGCGACCAGAGGATGAGCGGCGGCGCGAGCGACACGCTCGCGAAGCTGTTGGCGGTGATGCCGAGCGGGCCGGTCGCGCTCATCGTGGTGACCACCGTCACCCCGGTGGCGAACCGGCCGAGCGCGTTGCGCAACTCCCTTTCGCCGAACTGCGGCAAGCCCCCTCCCGCGGACCGAGACCGGACCGCTTTAGCCCCGGCGCCCGGCGGAGTCGACGGTCCGCCGGGGGCGGAGCCGGATCTCCGCGATCCGATCCGCCGGCGGCCGCGCACCCGCAAGTGGTTGAATCCGCTTAACCACTGGCGAGGAATCCGCTCCGGTCCGCTCCGCGAGCCCGAAATTCCGCTAGGCGCAAGGCCGGGACGCGACTAAGCAGGGCCGGAGCATGCCGCCCGAGAACCCGGACCTCGACCGATGTACCTGCCCGAGAACCACGCCCAGATGTTCGACATCCTGACGGAGCTCAGGGTCTACGCCGCGATGAACGGGCTGCCCGGCCTCGCGGAGAAGCTCGACGACGCGCTGCTGCTCCTGGAGGCCGAGGCGCGCCGCCCCGGACGAGTGCACACGACGCCCGCGGTCCAGGACACCGTCTAGCACCGGCCGAGGCGGGCCCGAGCCGGCGCTGCGGCGGAAAGGGCCGACCAAAGGGCCGACTAATGTGGGGGCGGCCGGAGCCGAATTCCGCTGGCGGTCCGGAGGATGCTGGTCCAAAGTGCGCCCACATTTACGCGAGGCGCTTCGCAGCGCGTTCAAGCAACACATGGGGGAAGGTGCGATCATGGAGACTACGGCGGTCGATCGAATCGCTCGAGATCCGAACTACCAGGCCTTGAAGGAACGAAGAACACGGTTTGGCTGGACCCTGACCATCGCGATGCTCGTCGTCTACTACGGGTTCATCCTGCTCATCGCCTTCCAGAAGGGCGTGCTCGCCCACCGGATCGGCGACGGGGTCATGACCTGGGGCATTCCGATCGGCTTCGGCGTGATCCTCTTCACCATCATCATCACCGCGGTCTACGTACGCCGCGCCAACGGCGAGTTCGACGAGCTCTCCGAAAAGGTCCGCCGGGAGGCGCTGAAGTGAACGCCCGGCACACCTTCCCCGCCCTCGCCGCACTGCTCCTGACTCCTGCCGGCGCCTTCGCGGCCGACGTCATTCAGGGCGGCGAGAAGCAGGCGACGAACTGGACCGCGATCGTCATGTTCGCGGGCTTCGTGGTCCTCACCCTGTTCATCACCAAGTGGGCCGCTTCCAAGACCAAGTCGGCGGCCGACTTCTACACCGCCGGCGGCGGCATCACCGGCTTCCAGAACGGCCTCGCCATCGCCGGCGACTACATGTCGGCGGCCTCGTTCCTCGGCATCTCCGCCGCGGTGATGATCTCCGGCTATGACGGCCTGATCTACTCGATCGGCTTCCTCGTCGGCTGGCCGATCCTGACCTTCCTGATGGCCGAGCGGCTGCGCAACCTCGGCAAGTTCACCTTCGCCGACGTCGCGGCCTTCCGCTTCGCGCAGACGCCGGTCCGCATCTTCGCGGCCTCGGGCACGCTGGTCGTCGTCGCCTTCTACCTGATCGCGCAGATGGTCGGGGCCGGCTCGCTGATCCAGCTGCTGTTCGGGCTCGACTACTGGATCGCGGTCGTGCTCGTCGGCGGTCTGATGATGATCTACGTGCTGTTCGGCGGAATGACCGCGACCACCTGGGTGCAGATCATCAAGGCCTGCCTCCTGCTCGGCGGCGCGTCCTTCATGGCGATCATGGTGCTCTGGAAGTACGGCTTCAGCCCCGAGGCGATGTTCGCCGACGCGGTGCGCGTGAAGACCGACATCGCGACCGCCGCGGGCCAGTCGCCCGAGGAAGCCGCGACCGCCGGCCAGTCGATCATGGGCCCCGGCACCTTCATCAAGGATCCGATCTCGGCGATCAGCTTCGGCATGGCGCTGATGTTCGGCACCGCGGGCCTGCCGCACATCCTGATGCGCTTCTTCACCGTGCCGAGCGCCAAGGAAGCGCGGAAGTCGGTGATGTGGGCGACCGGCTGGATCGGCTACTTCTACCTGCTGACCTTCATCATCGGCTTCGGGGCGATCACCCTCGTGCTGACCAACCCGGCCTTCCTTGCGGCGGACGGCAAGCTGATCGGCGGCAACAACATGGCGGCCGTGCACCTCGCCAACGCGGTCGGGGGCAACATCTTCCTCGGCTTCATCTCGGCGGTGGCCTTCGCGACCATCCTCGCGGTCGTCGCCGGGCTTACGCTCTCCGGGGCGTCGGCCGTCAGCCACGACCTCTATTCGACGGTCATCAAGAAGGGCAAGGCCGACAGCGCGGCCGAGCTGAGGGTTTCGCGGATCACCACCATCTGCCTCGGCGTGATCGCGGTCATCCTGGGGATCGCCTTCCAGAACCAGAACATCGCCTTCATGGTGTCGCTGGCCTTCGCGGTCGCCGCGTCCGCCAACTTCCCGGTGCTGTTCATGTCGGTGCTCTGGAAGGACTGCACCACCAAGGGCGCCGTGGTCGGCGGCTTTCTCGGGCTCATCTCGTCGGTCCTGCTGACGGTGTTGTCGCCTTCGGTGTGGGAAGTGACGCTCGGGAATCCGGTCGGCTCCGCTCCCTTCCCCTACACCTCGCCGGCGCTGTTCTCGATGACGCTCGCCTTCGTCGCGATCTGGCTGGTGTCGAAGATGGACAACAGCGATCGGGCGCGGATCGACCGGGCCGGGTTCCCGGCGCAGCAGGTGCGCTCCGAGACCGGGATCGGCGCGTCCGAAGCCTCGGGCCACTGACGGAGCGGCGCGCATGGCCCTCGAGGACCGCGCGCCGCACCCCTCCGACCCGCCCGGCAACGGGCGGGTCGACGCCGTGCGGCGGGACCAGCGCGAGCTCGTGTCGCTGATGGCCGCGCGGGTGGGCGAGGCCTACCTGCGCAAGCCGTTCTTCGTGGACGGCGGCACCGACCTCGTCAGCGTCTGCCGGGCCTTGTCGGAACGCGGCATCGGCGAGGCGCTGGTGCAGGACGGCGAGCGCCTCGGGATCTTCACCACGACCAACCTGCGCGAGGCGCTGCTGCGGCCCGAGCCGCCGTCGGCGCTGGCGGTGCGCGAGGTCGCGACCTTCGCGCCGCTGTCGGTCTCGGTCGACGACGAGCTCTACGAGGCGCTGTTCCTGATGCTGCGCCATCGCATCCACCGGGTCATCGTCCGCGACGGCGACGCCGTGGTCGGCCTGCTCAGCCAGCTCGACCTGATGGGCTTCGTCGCGAGCCATTCCCACCTGATCGCGCTGCAGGCCACGGAGGCCGAGGACGTGCCGGCGCTGAAGGCGGCGGCGCAGCAGATCGAGGGGCTCATCGAGCTGCTGCACCGGGACGGGGTGCGCGTCGCGCTGATCGCGCGGCTGGTCGGCGAGCTCAACCGGCTGGTGTTCCGGCGGCTCTGGGGCCTGCTGGCGCCGGCGGAGCTGCGCGCCAATTCGTGCCTGATCGTCATGGGCAGCGAGGGCCGCGGCGAGCAGATCATCCGCACCGACCAGGACAACGGGCTGATCCTGCGCGACGGCTTCGAGTTCGACGGGACGGAGGCGGTGACGGAAGCCTTCACCGCGGCGCTGATCGACTTCGGCTATCCGCCGTGCCCGGGCGGGATCATGCTGAGCCGGCCGCTCTGGCGCCAGCCGCTCGCCGGCTTCCGCGAGACGCTGCAGGGCTGGATTCACGGATCCGACCCCGAGGGTCCGATGAACCTGGCGATCTTCCTCGACGCCGCGGCGGTGGACGGCGACGCGGACCTGCTGGCGGCGGCGCGCGACCATGTCGACCGGCTGCTGACCGGCAGCGCGCCGTGGTTCACCCGCTTCGCGCGGGCGGTCGAGCAGTTCGACGACGGCGGCGGCTGGTGGTCGCGGCTGCCGGGGCTGCGCGGGCGCGAGGCGGCGGAGATCGACATCAAGAAGCTCGGGATCTTCCCGGTGGTGCACGGGGTGCGGGCGCTGGCGCTCGAGGCGCGGCTCCGGGAGGTCGGCACGGTGGAGCGGCTGCGCGGGCTCGAGGCGGCCGGGCGGATCGAACCCGGGCTGGCCCGCGACCTGACCGACGCGCTGCACTTCCTGATCGGGCTGAAGCTCGACAGCAACCTGCGGCAGATCGCGGCCGGCGAGACACCGGGCAACGCCATCCGCCTGGCCGGGCTCGGCACCCTCGACCGGCAGGCGCTCAAGGATTCGATCGCCATCGTGCGCACCTTCAAGCAGTGGCTGGGCCGGCACTTCCGGTTCGACGCGCTGTGAGGCGGGGCGGCCGTCCCAGGGGGGCGGTGCTGGTGGCGCTCTGCGCGCTCGGCGCGCTGCTCTGGAACTTCCCGCTGCTGATCGTCTGGGACCGGGACGCCACGCTGTTCGGGCTGCCGGTGCTGCCGGTGGCGCTGTTCGCGATCTGGGCCGGGCTGATCGCGGCGCTCGCCTGGGTGTCGGAGCGCGGGGAGTGAGCCGCCCGGCGGCCGCGGGCGCCGGGACGCGGGGGTTGCCGCCGCGGCGCGCGGCGCGCGGCGTCGGCGGCCGGGGCCGGCGATGATCGCCGCGCCGGTCGTGCTCGCGATCTCGGCGGGCTACCTGGCGCTGCTGTTCGGCATCGCGGCCTTCGCCGACCGGCGGGCCGCCGAGGGGCGGTCGGTGATCGGCAGCCCCTGGGTCTACGCGCTATCGCTCGCGGTCTACTGCACCGCCTGGACCTACTTCGGCAGCGTCGGCCGGGCGGCGACCGGCGGGATCTGGTTCCTGCCGATCTACCTCGGGCCGACGCTGGCGATGACCGTCGCCTGGATCGTCGTGCGCAAGATGATTCGGATCGCGCGCGAGTACCGGATCACTTCGATCGCCGACTTCGTCGCCAGCCGCTACGGCAAGAGCCCGGGGCTCGCGGCGCTGGTGACGCTGATCACCGTGGTCGGGATCGTGCCCTACATCGCGCTGCAGCTGAAGGCGGTGTCCTCGGGCTACCGGCTGCTGACCGAGGCCCCCGGCGCGCCGGCCGCCGACCTCGTCTGGTGGCGGGACGGGACGCTGCTGGTGGCGCTGGCGCTCGCGGCCTTCACCATCCTCTTCGGCACCCGCCATCTCGACAGCGCCGAGCGCCACGAGGGGATGGTGGCGGCGATCGCGGCCGAGTCGCTCGTGAAGCTCGCCGCCTTCCTGGCGGTCGGCGGGTTCGTGACCTGGGGGCTGTTCGACGGCATGGCCGACATCTGGGCGCGGGCGGCCGCCCTGCCCGGACTGCCGAGGCTCGGCGGCGACGCCGGCCGGTTCGCCCATGCCCAGTGGTTCGCGCTGACGCTGGTCTCGGCGATGTCGGTGCTGCTGCTGCCGCGGCAGTTCCAGATGATGGTGGTCGAGTGCGTCGACGAGCGGCACCTGCGGCGAGCCGCCTGGCTGTTCCCGGCCTACCTGCTGGCGATCAACCTCTTCGTTCTGCCGCTGGCGATCGGCGGCCTGGTGCTGGCGGCGCCGGGGGCGACCGACCCGGAGACCTTCGTGCTGTCGCTGCCGCTGAGCCAGGGGGCGGTCGCGCTGGCGCTCTTCGCCTATGTCGGCGGGCTGTCGGCGGCGACCGGCATGCTGATCGTCGAGACGATCGCCATCTCGACCATGGTCTGCAACGACCTGGTGATGCCGGCGCTGCTGCGGCTGCCTAGCTTCGGGACGCGCGCCGGCGGCGACCTGACGCGGCTGCTGCTCAACATCCGCCGCGGGGCGATCCTGGTGGTGCTGCTGCTCGGCTACCTCTACTTCCAGATCGCCGGGGACGCCTACGCGCTGGTGTCGATCGGGCTGATCAGCTTCGCGGCAGTGTCGCAGTTCGCCCCGGCGCTGTTCGGCGGCATCTACTGGCGCGCCGGCACCCGGCTGGGCGCGACCGGCGGCCTGGTCGGCGGCTTCCTGCTCTGGGCCTGGACGCTGATGCTGCCGTCGGTCGCCAAGTCGGGCTGGATCGACGACCGCTTCCTCGCCGAGGGGCCGTTCGGCATCGCGGCGCTGGCGCCCGAGAGCCTGTTCGGGCTGACCGGGCTCGACCCGCTGACCCACGCGCTGTTCTGGAGCCTGACGGTCAACCTCGTGCTCTATGTCGGCCTGTCGCTCTGGCGCGAGCCGACCGGGCGGGAGGCGAGCCAGGCGCTGCTGTTCGTCGACGTCTTCGAGCGCGGCGGCCAGGGGGCGCCGGTGTTCTGGCGCGGCCGGGTGCGGCTCGACGACCTGCGGCGGCTCGCGGTGCGGCTGCTCGGCCCGGCCCGGGCGCAGGCGATCCTCGACGAGCACCTGCGCGAGACCGACGCCGGCGACGGATCGCGGCTGCTCGCCGACGCGCGGCTGGTCGACCGGGTGGAGCGCCAGCTCGCCGGCGCGATCGGCAGCGCCTCGGCGCGGGTGATGGTCGCCTCGGTGGCGCAGGAGGAGCGGCTCGGGCTCGACGACGTCATCGAGATCCTCGACGAGGCGAGCCAGGTCCGCGCCTACGCCCGCGCGCTCGAGGAGGCCTCGGCCGAGCTGCGGGCAGCGAACGAGCAGCTGAAGAGCCTCGATCAGATGAAGGACGACTTCATGTCGTCGGTGACCCACGAGCTCCGGACGCCGCTGACCTCGATCCGCGCGCTCTCGGAGCTGATGCTCGACACGCCGGACATGGAGGCGGAGCAGCGCGAGGCGTTCCTCGGCATCATCGTCGCCGAGAGCGAGCGGCTGGGGCGGCTGGTGAACCAGGTGCTCGACATGGCCAAGATCGAGTCGGGGCTGGCCGAGTGGCACAGCGAGGACGTGGACCTCGCGGCGCTGATCGCCGCGGCCGTCCGCTCGACGGCCGAGCTGTTCCGGGCGCGGGGCGCGGTGGTCGGGACGCGGCTGCCCGAGGCGGTGCCGCTGGTGCGCGCCGACCCCGACCGGCTGACGCAGGTGATGGTGAACCTGCTCTCGAACGCCGCGAAGTTCGTGCCCGAGGGCACGGGCTGCGCCGAGGTGCGGCTGCGCGTCGAGCCGGGCGCCGTGGTGGTCGCGGTCGCCGACAACGGCCCCGGCGTGCCCGAGGCCGACCGGGCGACGGTGTTCGAGAAGTTCCGCCAGGCCGGCGGCGACGCGGGGCGGCCCGGCGGGACCGGCCTCGGGCTTCCGATCAGCCGGCAGATCGTGGAACATCTGGGCGGAACGATGTGGCTGGAATCGGAACCGGGCGGCGGCGCGTGCTTCGCGTTCCGACTGCCCATCCGGCCGGGGGAAACGCGATGACCAAGGTGCTGATCGCCGACGACGAGCCGAACATCGTGGTGTCGCTCGAGTTCATGATGAAGCGCGAGGGCTACGAGGTGGTGGTGGCGCGCGACGGGCCGGCGGCGCTCGCGTCGATCCGCGCCGAGCGGCCGGGCCTGGTGCTGCTCGACGCGATGATGCCGGGGATGAGCGGCTTCGACGTCTGCGAGGCGGTGCGCGCCGACGCCGAGCTGCGCCACACGCCGATCCTGATGCTGACGGCCAAGGGCCGCGAGACCGACATGGCGCGCGGCGTCGGCGCCGGCGCGGACGCCTACGTGACCAAGCCCTTCTCCACGCGCGAGCTGATGCAGAAGGTCCGGGACATGCTGGCGTGAAGCGCGGGCACCTGGTTGCGGTCCTCGGCCCGGCGCTGGCGCTGGGGCTCTGGCTGGTGCTCGGCCTCGCCGGCCTGCGCGCCGCGCTCGACCCGGATGGCCGCGCCGCCGTCGACGCGGCGGTCGGGCCGCTGGTCGCGACGCACGGCATGCTGGTGGTGCTCTGGTGGGCGGTGGGCGCCGCGGCGGCGGCCTGGGTCGGGAGCAGGCTGCACGCCGCCTGGGCCGGGCCGGCGGCGCGGATGGCAGACACGACGCAGGCGATGATCGGCGCCGGCACGGCGCCCGACATCATCCCGGAGGGCGCGGCCCCGATGCGGTCGCTGGCGGAGGCGATCAACGGGCTGGCGGCGCAGCGGCGCGGCCTCGGCGCGACGATGGCCGAGCAGATCCGCGACGCGAGCGCCCGGGTGCAGCAGCAGCGCGACCAGCTGGCGGCGCTGATGGCCGAGCTGCAGCAGAGCGTCGTGGTCTGCAACCTCGAGGGCCGCATCCTGCTCTACAACGACCGGGCGCTGGCGCTGTCGCGCGCGCTGTCGCGGGCGCCGGGCGCCCTGCGCGGCGTGGAGCTGGTCGGGCTCGGGCGGTCGATCCACGAGCTGGTCGATGCGGGACCGATCGCCCATGCGCTGGAGACCGTCGAGCGCCGGCTGGCACGCGGCGAGACCGCAATCTCGGCGCGCTTCGTCACCGCGACTCCGGAGGGGCAGCTGCTCAGGGTCGGCCTGGCGCCGGTGCTGTCGGCGGAGACGCTCGGCGGCTACGTGCTGCTGCTCGACGACATCACCGCCGAGCAGGAGGCCGAGGTGCGGCGCGACCGGCTGCTGGTCGAGCTGACCGAGGCGAGCCGCGCGTCGTTCGCCGCGATGCAGGCGGCGCTCGACATGCTCGACTACCCCGACCTCGAGGCCGCCGACCGCGAGCGGTTCCAGGCGGTGGTGCGCGACGAGGTCACCACGATGGCCGGGCGGCTGGAGCGGCTGGCCGGCGAGGCCGCGGCCGACGTCGGGGCGCGCTGGCCGCTGCAGGAGATGCAGGGAACCGACCTGCTCGCCGCCGCCGCGCGGCGGATCGAGGCGGAGAGCGGGCAGCCGTGCGCGGTGGAGGCGGCGGATCCGGGGATGTGGCTCAGCGTCGACAGCTTCGCGCTGATCGGGGCGCTCGCCTTCCTCGCCGGCCGGCTCGCCGCATCGGGCGGCGGCGGCGTGCGGCTGGGCCTGGCGCCGGCCGACGGACGGGCGCATCTCGACCTGGCGTGGGAAGGGGACGGCGCGCCGGCTGAGGCGCTGCGGCGCTGGCAGAGCGAGCCGTTCGCGGCCGGCGCGACGCTGACCCCGCGCGCGGTCGTCGAGCGGCACGGCGGCGAGCTCTGGCTCGAGCAGGACCGGGTCGGCGGGCGGCCGTTCTTCCGTTTCCTGCTGCCGCTCGCCGAGGCGGCCGAGGCGCCGGCGGCGCGCGCGGGCCGGCCGGAATACTACGACTTCGACCTGTTCGCGGCGAGCGAGGGCAGCCGCGAGCTCGACGACCGGCCGCTCGGCGAGCTGGCCTGCACGGTCTTCGACACCGAGACCACCGGGCTCGACCCGAACGGCGGCGACGAGATCATCCAGATCGGCGCGATGCGCACCCTGAACGGCCGGCTGCTCGCCGGCGAGGCCTTCGACCAGCTGGTCGACCCGCGCCGCTCGATCCCCGAGGCCGGCATCCCGATCCACGGCATCCGCCCGGAGATGGTGCGCGGCCAGCCGACGATCGCCGAGGTGCTGCCGGCCTTCCACGCCTTCGCGCGCGATACCGTGCTCGTCGGGCACAACGTCGCCTTCGACCTGCGCTTCTTCGCGCTCAAGGAGGACGCAGCCGGCGTCCGCTTCGACCAGCCGGTGCTCGACACGCTGCTGCTGGCGAGCCTGGCCTGGCCGAACGTGGAGACGCACGGTCTCGACGCGATCGCCGCGCGGCTCGGCGTCACGGTCGCCGGCCGGCACTCGGCGCTCGGCGACGCGCGGACCACCGCCGAGGTGTTCCTGAAACTCGTGCCGCTGCTGCGCCAGCGCGGCCTCGCGACGCTCGGCGAGGCCCGGACCGCGTCGCGACGGTCCTACTACGCCGGGCTGCGCTACTGAGGATCGGCGGAGTCGCCGGGCGTGCCGGATCGGGCGGGACCGAGCATCTCCGCGACCATGTCGTGGAAGCGCTGCGCGAGCGGCGACAGGCGGCGGCCGCGGGTGGAGATCAGCAGGTAGGGCGCGACGACGATGCGCTCGGCGAGGCGCAGGCGGACGAGACCGGCGCGCGGGCCGACGCCGACCAGCAGGTCGGCGACCTCGCGGCTGACCGGGGCGACGGTATCGGGCGCATCGAGCATCGCGAGGGTGACGAGCAGCGAGGAGGTGTTGGTGACCCGCGCCGGCAGGCGGGCGCCGGCCGCGAGGATCGCCGCCTCGATCGCCATCCGGATCGGGGCGCCGCGGGCCTGCATCACCCAGTTGAGGTTCAGGAGCTCGGTCAGCCGCACCGAGCGCCGGCTGGCGAAAGGGCTGTCGGCTCCGGCCAGCAGGTCGACCTGCTCCTCGCTGGCGGGGACCGCGGCGAAGGCGGCCGGATCGGCCTCGGACGGCAGGCGGGCGAGCACGAAGTCGAGGCGCAGCGCCTCGAGGTCTGCGATGAGCGCGCGGCTCATGCCGACCTCGACGTGCACCTCGGCGTCGGGCGCGATCGCCCGCAGCGCGCGGATCACCGGGACCACGTAGCCGACCGCGCCGCCGGTGACCGCGCCGATCCGGACGGTGCCGCCGCGGCCCGAGCGGTGGCGCCCGACCTCCTCGGCGGCCTCCTCGATCTCCTCGAGGGCGTTGCGGGCGCGGCGGGCGATGAGCTCGCCGGTCGGGGTCAGGGTCATCCCGCGCGCGTGGCGCTCGAACAGCGGGTCGCCGCAGAGCAGCTCGATCTCGCCGAGGGTGCGCGAGGCGGCGGGCTGGGTCAGCCTGAGCGCCTGCGCGGCCAGCGAGAGCTGGCCCCGGTCGGCGATCGCGACGATCAGCCGGAGGTGCTTGACGGTCAGCCGCTGGGCGAGCTTGAGGGGCATATCGGGTCCGGCATGGAGCTTAGCCGGATTCGGAATTGCGCGATATGGGCTGGCGCGGATACTGGCGGGAAGCACCGATCGGGGGGACCGCCATGACCGACCACCGCTATACCGGCATCTGGCCGGTGGCGCCGACGCCGTTCACCGACGCGGGCGGGCTCGACATCGAGGGGATGCGCCGGGTGATCGACTGCATGGTCGACCAGGGGGTCGACGGGGTGTGCATCCTCGCGAACTTCTCCGAGCAGTTCCTGCTGTCGGACGCCGAGCGGGACGAGCTGACGCGGGTGTGCCTCGAGCGGATGGCCGGGCGGCGGCCGGTGATCGTGACGATCTCGCACTTCTCGACGCAGGTCGCCGAGGAGCGGGCGCGCGAGGCGGCGGCGATGGGCGCGGCGATGCTGATGATGATGCCGCCCTACCACGGGGCGCTGCTCCGCGCCGACGAGGAGGCGACGTTCGAGCATTTCGCGCGGGTGGGCGCGGCCGGCGGCATCCCGATCATGGTGCAGGACGCCCCGATGTCGGGCGTGACGCTGTCGGTGGCGTTCCTGGCGCGGATGGCGCGCGAGATCGAGATGGTGAGGCTGTTCAAGATCGAGACGCCGCAGGCGGCGGCGAAGCTGCGCGCGCTGATCGCCGAAGGCGGCGCGGCCATCGAGGGGCCGTTCGACGGCGAGGAGGCGATCACGCTGCTGGCCGATCTCGACGCCGGGGCGACCGGGACGATGACCTCGGCGACGCTGCCGGACCTGATCGGGCCGGCGGTGGCGGCCTACTTGGCCGGGCGGCGGGACGAGGCGAAGGCGACCTACGCGCGGCTGCTGCCGATCATCAACTTCGAGAACCGGCAGTGCGGCTGGCGGTCGTGCAAGGTGGTGATGAAGGAGGGCGGGGTGATCCGCTCCGAGGCGGTGCGGCATCCGACGCGGCCGCTGCACCCGGAGACCCGGGCGCAGCTGCTGGAGCTGGCGCGCGAGGTCGAGCCGCTGGCGCTGCGCTGGGGGCTGTGAGGCTCCGAGCCGCACGCTGCGATTTTTCGCAAGTGGCTGACATTACTGAAGATCATTCTTGGCGTTAAGCGCATCGAAAGACGGATTAACGGGCGGGCGCGAGGCGGGTTCGGTCACTCGGCGAGGAAGCTCTCGACCTCCTGCTGCAGCCGCGGCCAGCCGGGGTCGGCCTCGAGGATCAGGTGGTTGCGGCCGTCGAGGCCGACGAAGCGGGCGCCGGGGATGCCGGCGGCGATGAACCGGCCCTCCTCGAAGGGCTGCACCGCGTCGTTGCGGCAGTGCAGCACCAGGGTCGGGGTCCGGATCTGCGGCAAGAGCGCCACGACGTCCATGTGGTCGGAAACGAGGCGCAGCTTGACTGCGTTCTCGGCCGAGGTGGTCTTGCGCTGCAGCTCGTTGAACCACTCCATCTGCTCGGGGGTGCCGCCGGGCACGAACAGCGAGGTGAAGAACTGGCGGAAGGCCGGGTTGTCCTGGCCCCAGCCGGTGCGCATCAGCGTCAGCATCGCCTCGGCCTGCTCGCGGTCGGCGGCGGTGCCGCGCAGCCGGCGGCCGCGGGCGAAGCCGCCGTAGAGCACCAGCTTGTCGACGCGATCGGGGTACTTGACCGCATAGGCGATCGAGAAGGCGCAGCCCTGCGAGGCACCGAACAGGGTGAAGCGGTCGAGGCCGGCGGCGTCGACCACCGCCTCGAGGTCGCGCACGAAGGCGTCGAACGAGATCTCGGGCACGTCCCAGTCGGAGAGGCCGTTGCCGCGGGCGTCGTAGCGGACCAGCGTGCGGCCGCTCGCCAGCCAGTGCAGCATGTGGCTCCAGACCGGGCTCTCCCAGTCGTACTCGATGTGGTTGAGCCAGTTGCCGGTCTTGACGATCGGCGGACCGCTGCCGACCCGCGCCCAGGCGAGGCGGACGCCGTCGCTGCTGCGGCAGAACTGCACCTCCTGGTGCAGGGCCGGCGCCGGAGGCGGCGCCTCGTCGGCGGCCTCGCCGACGAAACGGTAGCCGCGCCGCGCCACGGTGCGGATCAGCCGCTGCTCGCTGCCGGTGTCGCCAATGGCGGCGCGGGCGGCGCTGATCCGGCTGGTCAGCGTCGACAGCGAGACGATGCGGCCCTGCCAGACGGCATCGAAGAGCTCGTCGGCGCCGACCACCGGTCCTGGTGTCGGATCAGGTGGGCGAGCACCTCGAAGACCTGCGGCTCGACCTCGACCGGGCTGCCGCCGCGGCGCAGCTCGACGCGCTCGAGGTCAAGGACGCAGTCGGCGAACCGCAGGCGCAAGGCGCTGACCCTCCCCGGGGGCGAAGTCATGCGATCTGGAGCGAAACACAAGCTGCTCTCAAGGACTCCGCCCTCGGGTGAGCATATGGTCGCGTCACATTGAACGACAAATGCCATTGCTCGGGGCCGTCCGAATTCGGGGGTCATTTCAGCCAGACGCGCGGTTGCGGCGCCGCGGCCGCGCGTCCCTTTCGCGCCGTTCCCGAAGGGGGATGCCATGATCCAGAGCGCCGTCGTCCTCCGCAAGCTGACCGGAGCCTTCGCCTGCGACTATATCGCCCTGACCCTGCGCAGCCTGCTGCCGGTCGATGCTGCGCCACGCCGACCCGCTGGTGGCGAAGACCGCTCTGGAGGCGGTGCTGCGGTGAGGCCGGTGGCCTTGGCGCGCGCCGGCGTGTAGGGTCCGGGGCTGCGGGGCTGCGAGCCGCCGCGCGGCCTGCGGGGGCTCCGATGGCGTTGCCGACCGAGATGCGGGTGATCGAGATCGCCGGGCCGGGCGGGCCGGAGGTGCTGCGGCCGGCGACGCGGCCGGTGCCGGAGCCGATGGCCGGCGAGATCCTGATCCGGGTGCGGGCGGCCGGGGTGAACCGGCCGGACGCGCTGCAGCGGGCCGGAAGCTATGCGCCGCCGCCGGGCGCCTCGGACCTGCCGGGGCTGGAGGCGGCCGGCGAGGTCGCCGCGGTCGGGCCGGGCGGCAGCGCGCCCTGGGAGGTCGGGGACGCGGTCTGCGCGCTGCTGCCGGGGGGCGGATATGCCGAGTACGCGCTGACGCATCAGGACCATGCGCTGCCGGTGCCGGCCGGGATGGAGCCGACCGCGGCCGCCGGTCTCTGCGAGACGTTCTTCACCGTCTGGGGCAACGTCTTCGACCGCGGGCGGCTGGCAGCCGGCGAGGCCCTGCTGGTGCACGGCGGGTCGTCGGGGATCGGCACGACGGCGATCCAGCTGGCGGCGGCGCGCGGCGCCCGGGTGTTCGCGACCGCGGGGTCGGAGGCGAAGTGCCGGGCCTGCCTGGAGCTCGGGGCCGAGCTCGCCATCAACTACCGGACCGACGACTTCGTGCAGGCGGTGCGGGACGCCACCGGCGGGCGCGGGGTCGACGTGATCCTCGACATGGTCGGCGGCGACTACCTGGCGAAGGACGTGCGGGCGCTGGCGCCGGAAGGGCGGCTGGTGATGATCGCGCACCAGAAGGGGGCGACCGCCGAGCTCAACTTCGCGCAGGTGATGGTGAAGCGGCTGACGATCACCGGCTCGACGCTGCGGCCGCAGTCGGTCGAGGCGAAGGCGCGGATCGCGGCGGCGCTGCGGCGCGAGGTCTGGCCGCTGCTGGATGCCGGGCGGATCGCGCCGGTGATCGACCGGGTCTATCCGCTCGAGGCGGCGGCCGAGGCGCACGCGCGGCTGGAGAGCTCGGCGCACGTCGGTAAGATCATCCTCGCGGTGGGCTGACCGACCGGGTCCGCGCGCCTAGTCCCACATGCTGCGCATGCGCGGCTTGAGGTCGCGCGGCGGGCCCGGCGCCGGCGTGGCCGCCGCCGCGGCGCGCGTCGCCGACCAGGCGATCCGGTCGAAGTGGTCGAGCAGGTGCGCGGGCAGGAAGCGGCTGCGCGCCGCGTAGACGTGCCGGTCGCCGCGCGCCGCCTGGCCGTGGACGTAGGAGCGCAGCGGCGTGATCAGGTGGAGCTCGGCCTTGGCGCGGGTCATCGCCACGTAGAGCAGGCGCCGCTCCTCCTCGATCTCGGCCGCGGTTCCGGTGGCGAGGTCGGAGGGCAGGCAGCCGTCGACGCAGTTCAGCACGTGCACCGAGCGCCACTCCTGGCCCTTGGCGGAGTGGATCGTCGAGAGCACCAGGTAGTCCTCGTCGCGCAGCGGCGCCCCGGCGAGGTCGCTGGTCGCCTGCGGCGGGTCGAGGGTCAGCTCGGTCAGGAAGCTCGAGCGCGACGCGAAGCCCGGCGCCATCCGGCAGAGCTGGGCGAGGTCGCCGCGGCGCGCCTCGGCGTCCTCGTGGATCCGGTCGAGCTGCGGCTCGTACCAGAGCCGGGCGGCGTCGATCTCCGCCGGCCAGCCGCTGGCGCCGGAGCGCAGCGCGGCGAGCAGCGCCGCGAACGGCTGCCAGTCGCCGCGGGCCCGCTTCGGGACGCCGGCGGCGGCGCGCGGATCGCCGGCCGCGATCTCGTCGAGGAGCGCCTCGGCCGCGACCGGCCCGATCCCGGGGATGAGCTGCAGCACCCGGAAGCCGGCGAGCCGGTCGCGCGGGTTCTCGGCGTAGCGCAGCAGCGCCAGCAGGTCCTTGACGTGCGCGGCCTCGAGAAACCGGAGTCCGCCGAACTTGACGAACGGGACGTTGCGCCGGGTCAGCTCGATCTCGAGCGCGGCGCTGTGGTGCGCGGTGCGGAACAGCACCGCCTGCTGCCGCAGCGCCTGGCCGTCCTCGCGGGCGGCGAGCACCGCGGCGCAGACGTAGTCGGCCTGCGCCGCCTCGTCGGCGACGGTGACGAGCAGCGGCCGCGCCTCGGAGGCGCGGTCGGTCCAGAGCGCCTTGGCGAAGCGCTCGCGCGCCTCGCCGATCACCGCGTTGGCGGCGGCGAGGATCGGCGCGGTCGAGCGGTAGTTGCGCTCGAGGGTGACGATCCGCGCCCGCGGCTCGAAGCAGCCGGGGAAGTCGAGGATGTTGCGCACCTCGGCCGCCCGGAACCCGTAGATCGCCTGCGCATCGTCACCGACCACGGTCACGCCGCGGCCGTCGGGCTTCAGCGCCGCGAGGATCGCGGCCTGCAGGCGGTTGGTGTCCTGGTACTCGTCGACCAGCACGTGGTCGAAGGCGGCGCCGATCGCCGCCGCCGCCCGCGGATCGGCGAGCATCTCGGCCCAGTAGAGCAGCAGGTCGTCGTAGTCGAGCACCCGAGCCGCCTGCTTGGCCTCGACGTAGGCCGCGAACAGCCGCCTGAGCTCGGTCTCCCAGGCGGCGCACCAGGGGAAGTCGGCGGCCAGCACCTCGCCGAGCGCCCGCCGGGCGTTGACCGCCCGCGAGTAGATCGCGAGGCAGGTGCCCTTGGTCGGAAACCGGCTGGCGGTGCGCGACAGCCCGAGCCGGTGCCGGGCGATGGCCATCAGGTCCTCGGAATCGCCGCGATCGTGCAGGGTGAACGCCGGGTCGAGCCCGACCGACGGCGCATGCTCGCGCAGCAGCCGGGCGCCGACGGCGTGGAAGGTGCCGGCCCAGTCCAGCCCGGCGGTCAGCGCCGCCGCCCGGTCGCCGAGCGCCCCGCGGGCGACCCGTTCGATGCGCCGCGTCATCTCGGCCGCCGCCCGGCGCGAGAAGGTCATCAGCAGCACGCGCCGCGGGTCGGCGCCGTTGACCAGCAGGTGCGCGACGCGGTGCGCCAGCGTGCTGGTCTTGCCGGTCCCGGCGCCGGCGATCACCAGCAGCGGGCCGGCGATGCCGCCGTCGCCGTGCAGCACCGCGCTGCGCTGGGCGTCGTTGAGCTTCTCCAGGTAACCGGTTGCGGGGTCGAGGTCGGCGAGCGGCATGTCCATGCCGGCATCAAGCCCTGTTTCCGTTCCGTTCGCAAGATCCGCGACGAGGCCGGGTCACGGGGAGCAACGCCGGGGGCCTGCGCGTGGGTCTCGTGCACGATCAGGCGGCCAGCGAATCCAAGCCAGATCATGGGCTTGCCGCGGCGGCAGGCGAGCCGCCGCCCCTGCCCGCCCTTGCATTCCTCGGCCCGGCGATCAATATGCCCGGAGTCCGACGGAGCCGGCCGCATGCAGACCTACCTCGACTTCGAAAGGGGCCTCTCCGAGATCGAGGGCAAGGCCGAGGAGCTGCGCGCCCTCGCCCGCAAGAATTCCGAGATGAACGTCGAGGAGGAGGCCCAGGCGCTCGACCGCAAGGCCGCGACGCTGCTCGACGAGCTCTACCGCAACCTCGACCCTTGGCGGAAGACGCTGGTCGCGCGCCACCCCGAGCGGCCGCACTGCCGGGACTACATCGATGGCCTGTTCGCCGAATGGACGCCGCTGGCCGGCGACCGCAACTTCGCCGACGACCACGCGGTGATGGGCGGCCTCGCCCGCTTCAACGACCGGCCGGTCGTGGTCATCGGCCACGAGAAGGGCCACGACACCCGCTCGCGGATCGCCCGCAACTTCGGGATGGCGCGGCCCGAGGGCTACCGCAAGGCGATCCGGCTGATGGACCTCGCCGACCGTTTCTCGATGCCGGTCATTACCCTCGTCGACACTCCCGGCGCCTATCCGGGCAAGGGCGCCGAGGAGCGCGGTCAGGCCGAGGCGATCGCCCGCTCGACCGAGAAGTGCCTGCAGATCGGCGTGCCCCTCGTCTCGGTGGTCGTCGGCGAGGGCGGATCGGGCGGCGCCGTCGCCTTCGCCACGGCCGACCGCATCGCCATGCTCGAGCACTCGATCTACTCGGTGATCTCGCCGGAAGGCTGCGCCTCGATCCTCTGGAAGGACGCCGAGAAGATGAAGGAGGCCGCCGAGGCGCTGCGGCTGACCGCGCAGGACCTGCTGACCCTCGGCATCATCGACCGCGTCGTCCCCGAGCCGCGGGGCGGCGCCCAGCGCGACAAGCCCGAGACCATCGCCCGCGTCGGCGCCGCGATCACCGGGATGCTGGCCGAGCTCGTCGGCAGGAGCCCGGCCGAGCTCCGGCGGGCCCGGCGCCGCAAGTTCCTCGACATGGGGCAAAAGTCGCTGGTCGCCTGAGAGGCTGCCAATGAAAGCGCTCGGGGTGATGCGGACGAGACGGTTCGGGATCGGGCGTGACTGCGGCATCTGTCGGCGGTTACCGCGGGACGGCTGGCGTGGCCGGGGGTTTCGGGGCCTT
>Ga0247820_10000247_pt1 | contig 27756 bp, 19 predicted proteins | sample 13C_Glucose_Day1_2_FD_192480 | JGI IMG/M metagenome (GOLD analysis project Ga0247820, IMG submission 192480) | Soil microbial communities from agricultural site in Penn Yan, New York, United States - 13C_Glucose_Day14 | ecosystem: Environmental > Terrestrial > Soil > Agricultural land | place...
CGGACGCGGTGCCCGCCGAGGACGCACCGGCGGCCGACGACCCCGCGGACGCCGAGCCGGTGAACGACGCGGTGCCCGAGGCGGCGCCCGCCGAGACCCCCGAGGATGCCGTCCCGGCAGCGCCCGACGCCCCGCCCTCCTGGACTCCCCCGCCGCCGGCCGCGCCCCCGGTGCCGCCTGCGTACCCCGCTGCGGCGAGCCAGTGGCCCGCGGAGGCGGGCACGCCCGGTCAGCAGCCTCAGCCCGCGTCGGCGCAGGACCAGCCTGTCGTACCCGCCCAGCAGCCGCCGTTCCAGCCGCAGGCGCCGCAGCCCGCGCCCGCCGCCTGGAACCAGCCGGCCACCCCGGCCCAGCCCGCCGGATACGGCTTCCCGCAGGCCGGCGCACCCCAGCAGCCTCCGGCGCGACCCGAGACCGCACCGCCGGCACCCGAGCCCCAGGCCGGATACGGCTTCCCGCAGCCCGGCGCTGCGGCACCGCAGACGCCTGCACAGCCCCAGCCCGCTCAGCCTGGTGTGGCACAGCCGCCCGCTCCGCAGGCGGGATACGGGTTCCCGCAGCCCGGCACGACGGCACCGCAGACACCCGCACAGCCCCAGCCGGGGAACCCGCCCAACGCCCCGGCCGGATACGGGTTCCCCCAGTCCGGCACGGCGCCGCAGCCGCCCTCGCCTGCTCCCCAGCCGCAGGCCGGGTACGGCTTCCCGCAGACGCCCGCGCAGCCCCAGCCCGGGAACCCGCCCGGTCAGCCCGGTGCGGCACAGCCGTCCGCTCCGCAGGCGGGTTACGGGTTCCCGCAGGCCGGTGGCGGTGCGGCGGGCCCGCAGGTGCCCGCGCAGCCCGGGGCCGCGCCCGCCGCACAGCCCCAGCCCGAGAACCCCTCCGCTCCGCAGGCGGGGTACGGCTTCCCGCAGGCCGGTGCCGCAGCGGCGCAGCCGCTCGCACAGCCCCAGCCGGGGAACCCGCCCAACGCACCGGCCGGGTACGGTTTTCCGCCCGGTGCGGGCCCGACTCCCCCGGCGCAGCCCGGTGGTTACGGCTTCCCGCAGCAGCCCGGCGTGCCGCAGCAGCCCCAGCCGCAGAACCCCGGTGTGCCGCCGCAGGGCGGGCAGCCGCCGCAGCCGCCCGTCGACCCGCGGGCCGGGGCCGCCTGGCCGCAGCCCATCCAGCACGACCAGCGGCAGCCGACCAACCCCGGTGCCGCGCCCCTCGGTTACACCGCGGCGGTGGAACTCTCCTCGGACCGGCTGCTCAACAGCAAGAGGCAGAAGCCGAAGAGCAGCCGCCCCGCGTCCGGCGGATCGCGTTTCAAGCTGGGCGGGAAGAAGGAGGAGGCGGAGCGGCAGCGGAAGCTGGAGCTGATCCGCACGCCGGTGCTGTCGTGCTACCGGATCGCCGTCATCAGCCTCAAGGGCGGTGTCGGCAAGACGACCACGACCACCGCGCTCGGTTCCACCCTCGCCACCGAGCGGCAGGACAAGATCCTCGCGATCGACGCCAACCCGGACGCCGGCACGCTCGGCCGCCGGGTGCGGCGCGAGACCGGGGCCACCATCCGCGACCTCGTCCAGGCGATCCCGTACCTCAACTCGTACATGGACATCCGGCGGTTCACCTCGCAGGCGTCCTCCGGTCTGGAGATCATCGCCAACGACGTCGACCCGGCCGTGTCCACGACGTTCAACGACGAGGACTACCGGCGCGCGATCGACGTGCTCGGCAAGCAGTACCCGATCATCCTCACCGACTCCGGTACGGGCCTGCTCTACAGCGCGATGCGCGGGGTGCTGGACCTCGCCGACCAGCTGATCATCATCTCCACGCCGTCGGTGGACGGGGCCAGCAGCGCGAGTACGACGCTGGACTGGCTGTCCGCGCACGGGTACGCGGACCTGGTGTCGCGGTCGCTCACCGTGATCTCCGGGGTGCGCGAGACCGGCAAGATGATCAAGGTCGACGACATCGTGTCGCACTTCCAGACCCGGTGCCGGGGGGTGCTGGTCGTGCCCTTCGACGAGCACCTCGCCGCCGGTGCGGAGGTCGACCTCGACATGATGCGGCCGAAGGTGCGGGAGGCGTACTTCAACCTCGCGGCGATGGTCGCCGAGGACTTCGTCCGGCACCAGCAGTCGCACGGTCTGTGGACCTCCGACGGCAACCCGCCGCCGGTCGCCGCCCCGCCGCTGCCGGGCCAGCCCGTCCCGGGACAGCCCGTGCCGGGTCAGCCGGGACCGTATCCGCAGCAGGGTGCGTACCCGCAGCAGCCGCAGCCCGGACAGCCGTACGCGCAGCCGGGGCAGCCGCCGGTCCCGCCCGGCCACCCGTACCCGCAGGTTCCGGGGCAGGCCCATCCGGCTCAGCCCTACCCGGCGCAGCCCGGGCAGCAGCCGCCCCCGCAGCAGTAGGGGCCGGCCGCGACGCGGCAGGGGCGGGTCTCCCGGTTGACGGGAGGCCCGCCCCTGCCGCTGTCCGCGCCCGCGTGATCCGCCGGACCCGTTGGCGCTGCCGTCGGGCTGCGCGTTCCATCCGCGGTGCCCGGTGGTACTGGACTCCTGTGCCGTGCAGGACCAGGCCCTCCGGCCCGCGGGCCCGTACCGGCACGCGGCCTGCGTACGGGTCACCCCGGAGCCCTCGGACCCCGGCGAACCGGGGTACCCGCCGCCCACCACGAGTGACAGTCCCGGCTCCCCACGGAACACGCCGGCCGAGGGTCCCGGCTCTCCGCCGCAGCTCACCGTGACCCGCGGGTCGATGCCCGGAGCGGGCGCCACGCCCGGCGAACCGGGCGCGACGGCACCGCAGGCGGGGTACGGCTTCCCGCAGGCCGGTGCCGCAGCTCGTCGCGCTGGTCGGCGAGTCGGGATGCGGCAAGACGACGCTGGCCCGCGCCCTGCTGGGCCTGGTCGAGCCGACCGCGGGGCGGGTGGTCTTCGACGGGCGGCCGCTGCGGTACTCCGGGCGGTCCCTCAAGGCGTACCGCAGGCGGGTGCAGCTGGTGCTGCAGGACCCGAGCGGCTCGCTCAACCCCCGCCACACGGTGTACGACGCGGTGGCCGAGGGGCTGCGTGTCCACGGGCACGGCGGTGACGAGCGGGCCGCCGTCGCCGAGGCGCTGTCACGGGCCGGGCTGCGTCCGCCGGAACGCTTCTTCCTGCGCCATCCGCACGAGCTGTCCGGCGGTCAGCGGCAGCGCGTGGTGATCGCGGGCGCACTGGTGCTGGAGCCCGAACTCCTCGTCGCCGACGAACCGGTGGCCTCCCTCGACGCGTCGGTACGCGGGGAGATCCTGGCCCTGCTGCTGCGGCTGCGCGCCGAACTGGGCCTGTCCGCGCTGGTCGTCACGCACGACCTGGGGCTGGCCTGGAACATCGCCGACCGGGTCGCCGTGATGTACCTGGGCCGGATCGTGGAGACCGGGGCGGTGGAGCGGGTCCTGACGGCGCCCCGGCACCCCTACACCCAGGCACTGCTGTCGGTGCTCCCCGAGGCCCCGGGCGAACCGGTGATCCTCGCGGGCGAGCCCCCGGACCCGTCCCGCGTCCCCTCCGGCTGCCGGTTCCACGCCCGCTGCCACATCCTGGCGGGCGGCGAGGCGGACCGTGCGGGGGTGTCCCAGGCGTGCCGGGGCCGGGACCCGGAGATCCTCGACGGGAGCGGGGCGGCGCAGGTGGCGTGCCACTGGGCGCACGCCGTGAAGGGCTGACCCGCCGGCTACGGCTTCTCTGCCGCGGCGACGAGCTCCTTGCAGCGCTTGACGTCCTCGGCCATCTGCTCCAGCAGCGCCTCGAGCGTGTCGAACTTCGCCTGACCGCGGACGAAGGACAGGAAGTCGACGGCGACATGGAGGCCGTACAGGTCGAGGCCGACACGGTCGATGGCGTACGCCTCGACCGTGCGCTCGGTGCCGTCGAACTGGGGGTTGGTGCCGACGGAGATCGCGGCCGGCATGGCCTCGCCCTGCGCGTGCAGCCAGCCGGCGTAGACGCCGTCGGCGGGGATCGCGGTGTGCGGGAGCGTCTCCACGTTGGCCGTGGGGAAGCCCAGGTCGCGGCCGCGCTGGGCGCCCCGGACGACGACGCCCTCCACCCGGTGCGGGCGGCCCAGGATCTCGGCGGCGCCCTCGACCTCGCCCTCGGCGACCAGGCGGCGGGTGAGCGTCGAGGAGAACGGCTCGCCGCCGCCCGCCGCGCCGGTGACGTACAGGTCGACGACCTCGACGTCGAAGTCGTAGATCCCGCCCTGCTCGGTGAGGAACTCCACGTTGCCCGCCGCCCGGTGGCCGAAGCGGAAGTTCGGGCCCTCGACGACCGCCTTGGCGTGCAGCTTGTCGACCAGGACCTTGACCACGAAGTCGGCGGCGGACAGCTTCGAGAACTCGCTGGTGAAGGGCAGGATCAGGACCGCGTCGACGCCCAGGTCCGCCATGAGTTCGGCGCGCCGGTGGTGCGGGGCGAGGAGCGGGGGGTGGCTGCCGGGGCGGACGACCTCGCTGGGGTGGGGGTCGAAGGTGACGACGACGGCGGGGACGCCGAGGGCACGGGCGCGGTCCACGGCATGCCGGATGATCAGCTGGTGGCCACGGTGGACTCCGTCGTAGGAGCCGATGGTGACGACGCTGCGCCCCCAGTCCTGGGGGATGTCCTCCAAGCCACGCCAGCGCTGCACTGTGCCTGCTCCTTGTCGAAACCTTGTCGAACGAACCCGGGTCCGTGGACTTCTCTGCGCGACTCTAAGGGTGCCATGCCCCATGCCGGGGGCCCGCATCGGCATGGGTGCTGTGTGACGGGCCGCACCTGCCGGCCCAGGTCAGGCGGGGACGACCGCTCCCGCGGGCTCCTCGATCACCCGCCGGGCGGCGGGTCCCACGAGCGCGGCCCACTCGCGCGGGGCGTCCGCCAGCCAGCCGGCCACCGTCGCCGCGAAGCCCGGGACATGGCGGGCCAGGTCGGCCAGGCAGCCGTCGAAGCGGGCGGCTCCCTCCGGGGTGCGGACGAGGAGCAGACCGGTGCGGTGGACGAGGACGCGCGGCTCGGGGCCGGTGTTCCGGACGGCGGCGCGCAGCACCGCCTCCAGGACGCAGGGGTCGGACTCGCCGCCGAGCAGGGTCTCCAGCAGTTCGCGGCGCAGGGGTCGGGAGGCCGGGGTCCCGGGGGCGGCGAGGACACCGGCGAGGGCCAGGCGGAGGGGACGCGGGCCGCCGTCGAGCAGGACGGTGAGGAGTGTGCGCTGTACGGCGCGGGCGGCGGGGCCCTGGTCGAGTCGTCCGTCGGCGTAGGCGGCGACGTGCCCCGCCAGCTCCGGCCGCCGCTCCACCGCCTCCCGCACGAGTGCGGCCACCCGGGGGGCCAGGGCGGGGGTGACGGCGTCGGCGAGGGCCCGGAGCGACTCGCTCGCGTCCGCGTCCCCCAGCCTGGTCCGGAAGGCGTCGAGGACGGGCTCCGGGTGGGTCTCCAGCGCGTCGGTCAGCGCGCTCGGCGGGAGCAGCGGGTCTCCGGCCGCGAAGCGGTCCAGGGCCCGCCGGAGGTGGCGGTCCCTGCTGTCGGGGTCTCGGACGAGGAGGGCGAGCGCGCCGCCGTGCAGCTCACGGTCGGCGGAGCGGACCAGCACGGCGAGCGCCGCGTATCTCAGCAGGGTGCGGTCGGCGGCGTCGCGCGCGTGCGGCGCGGCCCGCAGTCCGTAGGTGACGGCGGCGGCCCGGCGCGCGGGCCGTCCGTCCTTCGCCCACCGGTCGACGGCCCGGCACATCGTCGCGGGCTCCTCCTCGGTCAGCACGGTGAGCAGCTGGTCGGCGCGGCGGTGCCCGCTGTCGGCGAGCGCCTCGGTCAGCAGGTCCGGGGCCGCGCGCCGGTGGGTGTGCAGCAGCGCCTGCGCGGCGGTCGCGACGGTCGCGTGCGGGGTGGCGGGCAGCGGCCGGTCGTCCTCGAACCAGCGGATCAGACAAGGCAGTACGGCGGCGGGGTCGGCGGTCAGCAGGTGTGCGGCGGCGTCGAGGAAGCGGGGCCCGCTCTCGCACGGGGGACCGTCGGCGTGGACGAGCCGGCGCAGCAGGGCGCAGCGCGTTTCCGCGGGCAGCCGCAGGGCGGTCCAGAAGGCCGGACCCAGAACGGAGGGCACGGTCCGCCGCTGCTCCCGCCAGGCCACGACACGGTCGGCCAGCAGCCGCAGCACCTCCGTGTACGGAGTCGCGTCGGGCACGCGTGCCAGGGTCCCGGTGAGCAGGTGGGCGGCCCACCAGGAGTCGAGGTCCGCGTCGAGGGCGTGCACCAGGTCCGTGAGCCGGGAGGTGAGCCGGCGGCTCCCGTGCCGCCGCGCGAGGAACAGCAGGGCTTCGACGACGACACCGGCGCGGTGGTGCGGGACGGGGGTGACGGCGGCGTCGGTCCGGTGGACGGACACCGCCGGGAGCAGGCCGTCGCGGGCGGCCGGAGCGTCGGTGCCGGCGACGGCCCAGGGGTCGGGTCCGGCGACGGTCCACGGGTCGCAGGCGGCAGCGGGCAGCGCGCGGCGGCTGGGCGGCGGGCTGTCCTCGGCGGCCGCATCTAGGGCGGGCGGAGCGGCGGGAGGTGGGGTGTGTACTAGGGCGCGCAGCGCGTCGTCCACGTCGAGGTGGGTGCCCTGGAGCCAGTCGGCGAGCTCCTCGTCCGCGAAGCGGTAGCCGGCCGTCCCGGCGGGGACGAGGAGGCCCTCGGCGAGGACGGCCGCGGCCCAGCCGGTGCCGCCGCCGAGCCGTCCGGGGGCGGGCCCCCACGGGAACACCGCGTCGAACGTCTCCGGGTCCAGCTCGCCGTGCCCGGCGCCGAGGCCGCGCCGGGCGGCCTCGTGCACCTGTCCGGCGACCTTGGCGGCCAGCCGGCGCACGGCGGTGCCGCGGACCCCGTTCCCCGCGGCGAGGCGTTCGGCGACGCGCAGGCACTTCAGGTCCAGATGGGCCGCGAACACCTCGTCGCGGTCCACGGGGGTGTCGGCGGGAGCGGCCGGGAGCTCCGAGAGCATCCGCAGGGTCAGGGGGTGGCGGGCGTCGGCCCCGGCCACGGCGCCCTCGGGGATGCCGTGGCGGGCGCGGGCCTCGCGGGCCTCCTCCGCCGTGAGGTCTCCGAGGAACACACGGGCGGGTGACCCGTCGGGGCGGTCGGCGCCCGCGTGCAGCAGTTCCGCCGGGAAGAGCGCCCCGGCCGCCTCCCAGTGCTCCGCGCGGCACGCCACGACCAGCCGGGCCCCCGTCGCCCGGAGCCACCGCGCGGTCCCGGCGGTCCACTCGGCGAGGCGGTGGTCCGGTACGGGCGGCATCTCCTCGGGGCCGTCGAGGAGCACCAGCAGGGGGTGGCCGGCCGCGCGGGCGAGCCCGGCGAGTCGCTCCGGGCACAGGTCACCGAGGTCGTCGGGGGTGGCCGGGAACGGGAGGCGGGAGGCCGCGACGTCGACGGCGGCCCGCTCCAGGGTGCGGCGGACCGCGTCCGCGACCGAGCCGTCGTCCTCGCGCAGTTCGGCGCCGCGCAGCCACAGCGTGGGCCGGCCGGCGCGACGGCGGCGGGCGGCGAGCGCCGCGAGCTCCGTCGTACGACCGCTGCCGGGCGGTCCGACCAGGCCCAGCACGGCGGCACCGCCCCGCTCGAACGCGGCGAACTCGGCGAGGACGGCGGGCCGTTCGACGGGCTCGACCGCGTCGGTCGGCCCGGCCCGGAGCACCGATGCGGCCGTGAGTTCCCGCACCCCCGCGAGGTTGAGGTCGGCGCCGTAGGCCGGGACCGTCGCCGTGTTGCCGGCGAGCAGCTCGGCGAGCGGCCCCGCGGCCGGACCCGGTGGGGGCAGCGGTACGGCGAAACCCTCGTCGCGGCTGTCGGAGCGGAGCGCGGTGCCGAGGACGCCGAGCACGGCGCCGGTGACGGCGTCGAGCACCGGGCCCCCGGCGGCTCCGCCGCCCAGGCGCAGCGCGTCCCGGCCCGCGGTGCCGACCGCCAGTTCCAGCGCTTGGCCGAGGAGGTGGGGGCGGTCGGTGGCGGTGTAGGTCACGGCGCCGGTGCCCAGCACGCGCGCCTCACGCCAGCCTCCGGCGGCGATCCGCACATAGGCGCCGGGCCGGATCGCGCGTCGCGCGGTGACCGGCAGCGGTGCGACGCCGAGGCCCTCGGTGCGGACGAGGGCCAGGTCCAGCGCGGGCAGCGGGGTCACCGCGTCGGCCGTCACCGCACAGTGGCGGTCCCCGGCGCTCAGCACGAGCCGGGGCAGTCCGTCGACCGCCTCGTGACTGGTGAGCACCGTCCCGTGGTGGTCGGCCATGAAGCCGGTACCGCGCGGCCGGCCGGCCAGGTCGTGCACCCGGACCAGGACGTCGGCGGCCGGGCCGCCGGGGAGCCCCGCGAGGTCACTGGAGGTTTCCCGCGTATGACGGGGTTCGTCCTGGGACGGCATCGTCTCGCCTCCCGCTGTGCGTCCGTGCCCTTGTCCGCGACATTAGGGCCGGAATGATCAGCGGGGCCAGATCGTCCTTCGAACGCGCCCCCTTCCACTCCCCCGCTTCACTCCGAGCGCCCGCACTTACGGGTGAACAGGCGGGGGTGGATGGATACACCCTAGGGGTGGGGGAACCGAGGGGGACCGTGGAGCGGCGGCATGTCCATCCCCGTGGCGCCGCTCCGCGGGCGGAGCCCCACGGTCCGTCAGGCGAAGACGGCGAGGCTCTTGGCCTTGCCCCGCTGCTCCTCCACGAGAGCCAGCAACCTGCCCCCGGGGCCGAAGACGGCCACCGCTCCGGAGCCGGCGTACTCCTCGGGCATCTCCAGCCGCACCCCGTTGATGAGCAGCCTGGCCCGCCGCTCCTCGACGTCCCAGCGCGGGAACGCGGCGGCGGCGGCCTCGGCGACCGGCATCACCTTCAGGTCCTGCTGCAGCTGGTCCAGCGTCCGCGCGGAGTCCAGCTTGTACGGGCCGACGCGGGTCCTGCGCAGCGCGGTGAGGTGGCCCCCGACACCCAGGTCGGCGCCCAGGTCGCGGGCGAGGGCGCGGATGTACGTGCCGGAGGAGCAGACGACCGACACCACCAGGTCGAGCACGGGGGTGCCGTCCTCGGCGACCGCGGCCCGGACGTCGTACACGGCGAAGGAGGAGACGGTGACCGGGCGGGCGGGGATCTCGAACTCCTCGCCCTCACGGGCGCGCTTGTAGGAGCGCACCCCGTTGATCTTGATGGCGCTGACCTTCGACGGCACCTGCATGATGTCGCCGGTCAGCTTGGCGACACCGGCGTCGACGGCCTCGCGGGTGATCCCGGAGGCGTCGGCGGAGGAGATGATCTCCCCCTCGGCGTCGTCGGTGAGGGTGTTCTGCCCGAGCCGGACGGTGCCCAGGTACTCCTTCTCCGTCAGCGCGAGGTGGCCGAGGAGCTTGGTGGCCCGCTCGACGCCGAGGACCAGGACGCCCGTCGCCATCGGGTCGAGGGTGCCGGCGTGGCCGACGCGCCGGGTGCGGGCGATGCCGCGCATCTTGGCGACCACGTCGTGCGAAGTGAAGCCCGACGGCTTGTCGACGATGACAAGGCCGTCGGGCGTGGTGTGCTTCTGCGTCATTCGGCGGTGTCGTCCGTCTCGTCGTCGTCCGGCTTGCGGTACGGGTCGGCCTCGCCGGCGTACTTGGCGCCCGCGGACGCCTCGCGCACCTTCTCGTCGGACTGGCGCGCCCGGTCGAGGAGGTCCTCGATGTTGCGCGCCGTGTCCGGCAGGGCGTCCATGACGAAGGTCAGGGTCGGCGTGAACTTCACGCCCGCCGCACGTCCCACCTCGGAGCGCAGGATGCCCTTGGCGCTCTCCAGCCCGGCCGCGGCGGCCTTCCGCTCCTCGTCGTCCCCGTACACCGTGTAGAAGACGGTCGCCTCCCTGAGGTCGCCCGTGACCCGGGTGTCCGTGATGGTGACGTGCGTGCCGAGCCGCGGGTCCTTGATCCCGCGCTGCAGCTTCTGGGCCACCACCTCTCGGATGAGGTCCGCCAGCCTTTTCGCCCGCGCGTTGTCGGCCACTGGTCCGTCTCCCGTTCTTTCCTGTCTGTGTTCTCGAAAGCTCTGGTCGTCAGTCGTCCTCGCCGTGGAAGCGCCGCCTGACGGACAGCAGCTCCACCTCCGGGCGCCCGGCGACCAGCCGCTCGCACCGGTCCAGTACGTCACTCAGGTGCCCCGCGTCGCCGGAAACCATCGCCAGTGCGATGACCGCCCGGCGATGGAGGTTCATATGGTCCACCTCGGCCGCGCTCACCGCGTACTTGCGCTGGAGCTCGGCGACGATCGGGCGGACGACGGAGCGCTTCTCCTTCAGCGACCGTACGTCGCCGAGGAGGAGGTCGAAGGACAGTGTCCCCACATACATGTGTGCAGCCGGTTCACCCGCCGGTACGGGATCGGTGCCCCGCCCTCCGTGGTGGGCAGGGACACCAGAACCGTACAACGAAGGGGGTGCGGCGATCGACGGATATTGCGCCCGCCGGGACGCCGCCGCCCCCGCACACACGAGCCGGCCGGCGGGACCGCGGTCCCGCCGGCCGGCACACACCGAGGGGTGTTACACCCGCGGCTTCTCGCGCATCTCGTACGTCGCGATGACGTCGTCGACCTTGATGTCGTTGAAGTTTCCGAGGTTGATACCGCCCTCGAAGCCTTCCCGGATCTCGGTGACGTCGTCCTTGAAGCGACGCAGACCCACGATGTTGAGGTTCTCCGCGATGACCTTGCCGTCGCGCAGGAGGCGCGCCTTGGTGTTGCGCTTGACCTCGCCGGAGCGGATGAGCACACCCGCGATGTTGCCCAGCTTGGACGAGCGGAAGACCTCGCGGATCTCCGCCGTGCCGAGCTCGACCTCTTCGTACTCCGGCTTGAGCATGCCCTTGAGGGCCGCCTCGATCTCCTCGATCGCCTGGTAGATGACCGAGTAGTAGCGGACGTCCACGCCCTCGCGCTCGGCCATCTGCGCCGCGCGGCCGGCCGCGCGGACGTTGAAGCCGATCACGATGGCGTCCGAGCCCATCGCCAGGTCGATGTCGGACTCCGTGACCGCACCGACGCCGCGGTGCAGGACGCGGATGTCGACCTCTTCGCCGACGTCCAGCTGGAGCAGCGAGGACTCGAGGGCCTCGACCGAACCGGAAGCGTCACCCTTGATGATCAGGTTCAGCTGCTGGACCTCGCCGGCCTTGAGCACCTTGTCCAGGTCCTCCAGCGACACGCGGCGCGTGCGCTTGGCGAACGCGGCGTTGCGCTCACGGGCGGCGCGCTTCTCGGCGATCTGACGGGCCGTACGGTCCTCGTCCACGACGATGAAGTTGTCGCCCGCACCCGGGACGTTGGTCAGGCCCAGGACCTGGACCGGCGTCGACGGGCCGGCCTCGGCGACGTTGTTGCCGTTGTCGTCGAGCATGGCGCGCACGCGGCCGTAGGCGTCGCCCACCACCATCGTGTCGCCGACCCGCAGGGTGCCTCGCTGGACGAGGACGGTCGCCACGGCACCGCGGCCGCGGTCGAGCCGGGACTCGATCGAGATGCCCTGCGCGTCCTGCGTGGGGTTGGCACGCAGGTCGAGCGAGGCGTCCGCGGTGAGGATGACGGCCTCGAGGAGGCTGTCGATGTGCAGACCCTGCTTGGCGGAGATGTCGACGAACATGGTGTCGCCGCCGTACTCCTCGGCCACCAGGCCGTACTCGGTCAGCTGACCGCGCACCTTGGTCGGGTCCGCGCCCTCGACGTCGATCTTGTTGACCGCGACGACGATCGGGACCTCGGCCGCCTTGGCGTGGTTGAGCGCCTCGACCGTCTGCGGCATGACGCCGTCGTTGGCCGCGACGACCAGGATCGCGATGTCGGTCGAGCGCGCACCACGGGCACGCATGGCGGTGAACGCCTCGTGACCCGGGGTGTCGATGAAGGTGATCTTGCGCTCTTCTTCGTTGACCTCGGTCGCGACCTGGTAGGCACCGATGTGCTGGGTGATGCCGCCGGCCTCGCCCGCGATGACGTTCGTCTTGCGGATGGCGTCGAGGAGGCGGGTCTTGCCGTGGTCGACGTGACCCATGACGGTGACGACCGGCGGACGGACCACCAGGTCCTCCTCGTCGCCCTCGTCCTCGCCGAACTCCAGGTCGAAGGACTCGAGCAGCTCGCGGTCCTCCTCCTCCGGGCTGACGATCTGAACGGTGTAGTTCATCTCGCCGGCGAGGAGCTGGAGCGTCTCGTCGGAGACGGACTGGGTCGCGGTGACCATCTCGCCGAGGTTCATCATGACCGCGACGAGCGACGCCGGGTTGGCGTTGATCTTCTCCGCGAAGTCGGTGAGCGAGGCACCGCGCGACAGGCGAATGGCTTCGCCGTTGCCGCGAGGCAGCATCACGCCGCCGACCGACGGGGCCTGCATGGCCTCGTACTCCTGGCGCCTCTGCCGCTTCGACTTGCGACCGCGACGCGCGGGACCGCCGGGACGGCCGAAGGCGCCCTGCGTGCCACCGCGGCCACCGGGACCGCCGGGACGGCCGCCGAAGCCGGGACGGCCACCGCCGCCACCGAAGCCGCCGCCACCGCCGGGACGGCCGGCGAAGCCGCCGCCACCACCGGGACGACCGGCACCGCCGCCGCCACCCGGACGACCGGCGAAGCCGCCGCCGCCGGGACGACCGGCACCGCCGCCGGGACGACCCGCGCCACCCGGACCGCGGCCGCCGGGGCCACCGCCGGGACGCGGACCCGCAGCGGGACGCTGCGGCATCATGCCGGGGTTGGGACGCGGACCGCCGGGGCCGCCGCCGGGACGGGGACCGCCCTGCGGACGCGGCATCGAGCCCGGGGTCGGGCGCTGCCCGCCCGGAGCCTGCGGACGCGGACCGCCGCCCTGGCCACCGGGGGCCTGCGGACGGGGACCGGCACCGCCGGGACCACCCGGGCCGGGACGCTGGCCCTGCGGGCGCGGAGCCTGCGGACGGGCCATGCCGGTGGAGCCACCGGAGGTGAAGGGATTGTTACCGGGACGCGGACCGGCCGGGCGGGCGCCCGGACGCGGAGCGCCGCCACCGGGACGCTGACCCTGACCGGCCGGACGGCCCTGGCCGCCCTGACCCTGACCCTGGCCCTGACCGGCGGGACGACCGCCGGGCTTGGGCGCGCCGGGACGGGCGCCACCGGGCTTCGGACCGGCCGGAGCCGGTGCCGCCGCCGCGGGCGGGGCCTGGAACTCCGGGGCCGCCGGAGCCGGACGCGGCGCGGGGCGCGGGCCCGGCGTCGGACGCGGACCGGAGGCCGCCGGCGCGGGAGCCGACGGTGCCGCCGGCGGCTGCGCCGCGGCGGGCTTGGGTGCGGCCGGCGGCTTCGGGGCAGCGGGACGCTCCCCTCCAGCCTTCGCGGCGCGCGAGGGGCCGCCTGCCTGCGCCGGGGACGGCGCGGCGGGCCTGGGTGCGGCCTTCCGGGGCGCACCGGGCTTCGCGGCGGACTTGCCGTTGCCCCCGCCCTGCTGGAAGGCGTCTGTCAGCTTGCGTACAACGGGCGCTTCGATGGTCGAAGACGCCGAACGGACGAATTCACCGAGTTCCTGGAGCTTGGCCATGACGACCTTGCTCTCCACGCCGAACTCCTTGGCGAGTTCGTAGACCCGGACCTTAGCCACTTCGCTCCTCTGAGGTCCGGGTTGCGTCCGGACCGTCGCTAGTTCATGGGCGTACTCATCGCGTACTCATCGAGTGCTCATCGCAATCTCGACCTGCTTTCGACTCGCGAGGTACCAGGCCGCGCGGCGGGTTCCGCGCGGCGTTCTTACCGTGTTGCCTGTCCAGTCGGCGAAAAGCCGCTGCTCAGCAACCTTGTGCCTGCTCGACGTAGTGGCGCAACGCCTTTACGTCGAGCGGTCCCGGGACGCGGAGCGCCCGCGGGAACGCCCTGCGGCGCACTGCCTGGTCGAGACAGACCGGGGCGGGGTGTACGTACGCACCCCGGCCGGGAAGCGTACCGCGAGGATCAGGGACGCACGCGTCCTCGATCACCACGATCCGCAGCAGCTCGCTCTTGACCGCTCGCTCCCGGCACCCCACGCAAGTGCGCTCAGGGCATACGCCAGCACGTGTCCGGCCAGACACTCCTCAGTCTACCTCCCCGGACCGACCTCACCCCCTGGGGGCAAGAATCGAACACTCGCCGCGCGTGAAGCTGTCGTGATCTCAGCGACGCGCGGCTTGGATCTATTCCCCGGCCTGGTCCCCGGACTGCTCGGTGTCCGGCCGGATGTCGATCCGCCAGCCGGTCAGACGGGCGGCGAGGCGGGCGTTCTGCCCCTCCTTGCCGATCGCCAGGGACAGCTGGTAGTCCGGCACGGTCACCCGGGCGGACCGGGCGGCCATGTCGACGATGTCCACCCGGGAGACCCGGGCCGGCGACAGGGCGTTCGCCACCATCTCGGCCGGGTCGTCGGACCAGTCGACGATGTCGATCTTCTCGCCGTTCAGTTCGCCCATCACGTTGCGCACCCGGCCGCCCATGGGGCCGATGCAGGCGCCCTTGGCGTTCAGGCCCGACCGGGTGGAGCGGACGGCGATCTTCGTGCGGTGACCGGCCTCACGGGCGATCGCGGAGATCTCCACGGAGCCGTCGGCGATCTCCGGCACCTCGAGGGCGAACAGCTTCTTCACCAGGTTGGGGTGCGTGCGCGACAGCGTCACGGACGGGCCGCGGACGCCCTTGGCCACCCGGACGACGTACGACCGCAGCCGCATGCCGTGCGGGTAGGTCTCGCCGGGGACCTGCTCCTGCACCGGCAGGATGGCCTCCAGCTTGCCGATGTCGACCAGCACGTTCTTCGGGTCGCGGCCCTGCTGGACCACGCCGGTGACGATGTCGCCCTCGCGGCCGGCGTACTCGCCGAGCGTCGCGTCGTCCTCGGCGTCGCGCAGGCGCTGCAGGATGACCTGCTTGGCCGTGGTGGCGGCGATACGGCCGAAGCCGGACGGGGTGTCGTCGAACTCGCGGGCCTCCTGGCCCTCCTCGAGGTCCTCGGGGTCCTCCTTCGCCCACACGGTCACATGTCCGGTCTCCCGGTTGAGCTCCACGCGCGCGTGCCGGCGGCTTCCCTCGGTGCGGTGGTAGGCGATGAGGAGGGCCGATTCGATCGCCTCGACCAGCAGTTCGAGGGAGATCTCCTTCTCCCGTACCAAGAGCCGAAGAGCACTCATGTCGATGTCCACGATTACGCCTCCTCTTCCTTCTCGTCGTTCTTCTTGTCGGACGCGTCGTCCTTGCGGTTGAACTCGACCTGGACGCGCGCCCTGGTGATGTCGTCGAAGGCGAGTCTGCGCGCGGTGGCCTTGCGGCCCTTCACTCCGGGCACCTCGAGGTCGAGTCCCTCGTCGTCGGCCCGCAGGATCCTCGCGTCCAGTTCGCCGCCCTCGGCCAGCTGGAACCGCACCAGGCGGCCGGTGGCGCGCACGTAGTGCCGGTGCTCGGTCAGGAGGCGCTCCGCGCCCGGGGTTCCGACCTCGAGGGTGTACTCCGCGCTGCCCATCGCGTCGGTCTCGTCGAGCTTCGCCGAGAGCGCGCGGCTCACATCGGCGATCCGGTCCAGGTCCGCTCCGGTGTCGGAGTCGACGACGACGCGCAGCACACGCTTGCGGCCGACCGAGTCCACGGCGATCTCTTCGAGATCCAGGCCCTGGGAGCTGACGAGCGGTTCCAGAAGTTCTCGAAGCCTCTCGCTCTGGGTGGTGCTCATCCGGGTGACTCCTCGGCCGCGTGTGCTGTTGTGGGACGGTGCGCGTGTCTGGTCAAAGGGTATCCGGTCGCGGAGGGTGTTGCTGTCCACCGGTCACACAGGGTGCCGCTGAGCGCCACCGGGCGGGCTCACGGGTACCGTGATCACGGGCCCCGGCCCTCCCTTTTCGTCGCTGCGTTCGTACGAACCCCCGAGGACGTGTGCCGTGTCGTTCCCCCCGTCTCCGCGCGCCCGTTCGGGGCCGCGCCGAAGGAGTCTGCTCGCCGCCGCCCCCGCGGCCCTTCTGGTGGCGGGCTGTTCCGCAGGGCCCGGGGACTCCGGGGCCGGCGGCGGCAGCCGTCCCTCGGCCGCCGACCGGGCCCGCGCGCGTGCGGCCCGGGACAGCGGGGAGCTGGCCGCGCGGTACGACGCCGTCGTGGCCGCGCACCCGAAGCTGGCGGAGCGGCTGCGGCCGCTGCGCGCGGAGGTCGTGCGGCACGCGGAGGCGTTCGGGGGCACGGCGGATTCCTCGCCGTCGCCCTCCGCTTCCGCTTCCGCTTCCGGGACGCCGGGTTCCGGGAAGGCGGGCCCGAGCGCCTCCCCGGCCGCGGTGCCCGCGAAGCCGAAGGACGCCCTCGCCGAACTGGCGGCCGCAGAGCGGGAGATCGCCGACCGGCGCGTGAAGGCGCTGCTGGACGCGCCGGGTGAGCTGGCGCGGCTGCTGGCCTCGGTCGCGGCGGCCGGCGCGGCGCATGTGTATCTGCTGACGGAGGCATGACGGTGAGTGAGGCGCGCGAGGCGAAGGACCGGGAACTGCGGGCCCTGCAGGCGGCGCTGGCCGCGGAGCACGCCGCGGTGTACGGCTACGGGGTCGTCGGCGGGCGGATCGGCAAGGACCGGCGCCCCGAGGCGCGTACGGCGTACGACGCGCACCGGGCGCGCAGGGACGCGCTGGTGCGCGCGGTGAAGGACGTGGGCGGCGAGCCGGTGGCGGCCGCCGCGGGGTACGCGCTGCCGTTCCAGGTGCCTGACGCTGCGGCGGCGGTCCGGCTGGCGGCGGAGCTGGAGGACCGGGTGGCCGGGGTGTACGGCGACCTGGTGCGTGCCGGCACGGGCGAGCGGCGCCGGGAGGCGGCCGACGCGATGCGGGAGGCGGCGGTGCGGTCGGTGCGCTGGAGCAGCCGGAGCGTAGCCTTCCCTGGGCTCGCCGAGCGGGGCGGTCCGGCTTCGGGGAGCCCGGCGCCGACGACGTGACAGGGCGGCAGGCACCGCTGGGAGCAGGAAGGGAACGACTCGCGCATGGTTTTCGCACCGCCGCAGCGTCTGGTGAGGGCGCTCGGTGAGACGGCCCCCGAGGGTGACGACTGGCTGGAGAGGCTGCCGGAGGCGGCGCAGGAGGCCGTCGCACGGCGCGAGTTGACCGTGGAGCGGGTGCAGGTGCCGGGCGGGCGCAGCAGCCTGGTCGTGCTGGTGCGGACGGCCGACGGGACGCCCGCGGTGCTGAAGCTGGCGCCGCGCCGGGCGCGCCCGGAGAGCGAGCGGGCGGCGCTGGCCCACTGGGACGGGCGGGGAGCGGTCCAGTTGCTGGAGCCGCCGGCTTCCTCCGGGGCTGGGGCAGGGGCCGGAACCGAGGGCGTGCTGCTGCTGGAACGGCTGCATCCGGATGTCTCGGTGCGGTCGTTGCCGGAGGCGAAGGCGTTGCTGGAGGCGGCGGGGACGCTGCGCCGGCTGTGGGTGGACCCGCCGGACGGGCACGACTTCGAGACGGTGGCCGAGCGGACGGGGCGGCAGGCGCGGGCGATGCGTGCGAGCGCGGACGCCGACCCGGAGGTGGGGCCGCTGGTGGAGGCGGCGCTGGCGGCCCGGGAGGAACTGGTGGCGGCGCCGCCCGAGCGGCGTCTGCTGCACGGCACGTTCCGGCAGAGCAAGGTGCTGAGCGGGGAGCGGATGCCGTGGCTGGCGGTGGGGCCGGACCCGGTGGTCGGGGAGCAGGCGTTCGATCTCGCGCGGCTGGTGCGAGATCGGGTGGAGGATCTGATCGCCCAGCCGTCGGGGGCCACGACTACGCGGCGGCGGGTGAAGCGGCTCGCGGAGTCGCTGGAGGTCGACCGGGAGCGGCTGGCCGGGTGGACGCTGTTCCGGGCGGTGGAGTCGGGGGTGCGGGCGCGGCGTGTGGGGCGGGAGCGGGACGCGGAACTCCTGCTGGAGTTCGCCGGCTGGCTCTGAGGGTGCCCAGCGCGTTGACGCCGGGCGGGGGAAGGCGGAGCGACCCGGCGCCTGCCGGGTGCCGCTGCGCCCACCCGTGCCGCCCATGCGGCACGACTGCCCGCAGCTGCGGCGGGGGTGCCCGCAGCTGCGGTGGGGCCCACCACCTGTGGTGGTGGGCCCAGGCGGTCAGGGGGTGAGGCGGGTGAGGGCTTCTTCGATGGTCAGCTCCTCGCGCTCGCCCGTGCGGCGGTCCTTGAGCTCGACGACGCCCTCCGCGGCGCGGCGGCCCGCGACCAGGATCTGCGGGACGCCGATCAGCTCCGAGTCGGTGAACTTCACACCCGGGGAGACTCCCGGACGGTCGTCGACCAGGACCCGCAGACCGGCGGCGGACAGCTTCTCGGAGACCTCGAGCGCGAGCTCCGTCTGCAGCGCCTTGCCCGCGGCGACCACGTGGACGTCGGCCGGGGCGACCTCCGCGGGCCAGCACAGCCCCTTGTCGTCGGCGGTCTGCTCGGCGAGCGCCGCCACCGCGCGGGAGACGCCGATGCCGTAGGAGCCCATGGTGACGCGGACCGGCTTGCCGTTCTGGCCGAGGACGTCGAGCTTGAGGGCGTCGGCGTACTTGCGGCCCAGCTGGAAGATGTGGCCGATCTCGATGGCGCGGTCCAGGCGCAGTCCCGTGCCGCACTTCGGGCAGGGGTCGCCTTCCTGCACCACGACCACGTCGACGTACGCGTCGGCCTCGAAGTCCCGGCCGGCGACCACGTTCTTCGTGTGCGTGCCGGCCTTGTTGGCGCCCGTGATCCAGGCGGTGCCCGGCGCCACGCGCGGGTCGGCGATGTACGTCACCTTGTCCAGGCCCTGCGGGCCGACGTAGCCGCGCACCAGGTCGGGACGGGTGGCGAAGTCCGCCTCGGTGACCATCTCCACGGTGGCCGGGGCGAAGTGCGCCTCGACCTTGCCCATGTCGACCTCGCGGTCACCGGGGACGCCCACCGCGACGATCTCGCCGTCGACCTTGACCAGCAGGTTCTTCAGCGTGGCCGAGGCCGGCACGCCGAGCGACGCGGCGAGGGTCTCGATGGTCGGGGTGTCGGGGGTGGGGATGTCCTCGGCGGCCGGGACAGCGGTGGCGTCGACCGGCTTCAGCTCGTAGGAGATCGCCTCGGTGTTGGCGGCGAAGTCGCAGTTCGGGCAGTCCGCGAAGGTGTCCTCGCCGGCCTCGGCGGGGGCGAGGAACTCCTCGGACTTGGAGCCGCCCATGGCACCGGCGGTGGCCGCGCAGATGCGGTAGTCCAGGCCGAGGCGCTCGAAGACCTTCTGGTAGGCCGCGCGGTGCAGGGCGTACGACTTCGCCAGCCCCTCGTCCTCCAGGTCGAAGGAGTAGGAGTCCTTCATCAGGAACTCGCGGCCGCGCAGGATGCCGGCCCGGGGGCGGGCCTCGTCCCGGTACTTGCTCTGGATCTGGTAGAGGATCACCGGCAGGTCCTTGTAGGAGGACGCCTGGTCCTTCACCATCAGCGTGAAGATCTCCTCGTGGGTGGGGCCGAGGAGGTAGTCGCCGCCCTTGCGGTCCTGGAGGCGGAACAGCTCGGGGCCGTACTCGTCCCAGCGGCCGGTCGCCTCGTAGGGCTCACGCGGCAGCAGGGCGGGGAGCAGGACCTCCTGGGCGCCGATGGCGTCCATCTCCTCGCGGACGATGCGCTCGACGTTGGCCAGGACCTTCTTGCCGAGGGGCAGCCACGTCCAGATGCCGGCGGCGGTACGGCGGACATAGCCCGCGCGGACCAGCAGCTTGTGGCTGAGGACCTCGGCGTCCGCCGGGTCGTCGCGCAGCGTCTTCGCCATCAACTGGGACATGCGCTGGACCGGTGCGTTCGCCATGGTTTACGTACTCCTGCTGCGTCTGGGTGATGACAGGAGGTTAGCCGGGCGGGACGGGGCGGCGGAAATCGGTTATCGGCTGTCCGCGCGAAGCAGGGGCAGCGGGGCGCCCATGACGGCGTAGGGCTTGGCGGCGCTGGGGAAGTTCACCTGGCGGGCGAGGTCCTGGTAGCCGAGCGAGCGGTAGAGGTGGCGGGCGGGGCTGTCGACGTCGATCGCGGAGAGGATCGAGCGGGGCTGGTCGGCGCCGTCGGTGATGGTGGTGATCAGGGCGCGGCCGATGCCGTGCTTCTGGTACCGGGGGTGGACGTGCAGCTCGGTGATGACGAAGGAGTCGTCGAGCCAGTCGTCGTGGCCCCGGGCGCGCAGATAGGGCTCGACGACGGTGGACCACCAGTGGGCGCGGTCGTTGGGCATGCCGTAGACGAAGCCGACGAGGCGGCCCCTGACGGTGGCGCCGAAGGCCCGGGCGCCGGGGAAGGTCATGTGGCGCAGCACGATCTGCCGGCGTACGGCCACCTCGTCGGGGCCGAGGCCGAACGCCACGGCCTGCACCGCCAGCGCCTCGTCGACGTGGCCGGGCAGGTCGAGGGGGCCGATCACGATGTCGTCGGGCTGGTGGCGGCCGTGACCGGGAAAGCGCAGCATGCCGGGGAGACTACAGGGCGCGTCCGCTCAGAACAGCACGCTCATGAAGGCGCCGACCTCCTGGAAGCCGACCCTCTCGTAGGTCCTGCGGGCGGGCGTGTTGAAGTCGTTGACGTAGAGGCTGGCCACGGGGGCGATGTCCGTCAGGGCGTAGCGCAGGACGGCGGCCATGCCGGGGGCGGCGATGCCCCTGCCCCGGTGCTCGGGGGCCACCCAGACGCCCTGGATCTGGCAGGCCCGGTCGGTGGCGGCGCCGATCTCGGCCTTGAAGACGACCTTGCCGTCGGCGTCGAAGCGGGCGAAGGAGCGGCCGGCGCCGACGAGCTCGGCGACCCGGGCCTGGTAGAGCAGGCCGCCGTCGCCGGCCAGCGGGGAGACGCCGACCTCCTCGGTGAACATGGCCACGCACGCCGGCATGATCGTCTGCAGTTCGTCCTTGCGGACGCGGCGGACGCGGGGGTCCGGGGCTATGACGTCGGACATGCGGTCGGTGACCATGAGGGGCTGGTGGGTGCGGACCTCGCGGGCCGGGCCCCACTGGGGTTCGAGCAGCCGCCAGAGCGCGGCGGTGGGCTCGGCCGGGCCGACGACGGAGGAGCAGCGGCGGCCCGCCCGGCGGGCGCGGTCGGCGAAGGCGCGGACGGCCCGTGGGGTGGCGCAGATGGGCACCAGGTTGGCGCCGGCGTAGCAGAGGGACGTCAGGACGCCCCCCTCGTACCAGCCCCACATCTCGCCGCCGAGCCGCCACGGGTCGAGGCCCGCGATCTGGACGCGGGCCTTCACGAAGGCGTTCGAGACCGGCTCGCGGTCGAGTATCGCGAGGGCGGCGTCCAGGTCGCTCGGTTCGAGGACCCGGGAAGTGGTCTGCGTCAACAAGTGCGGGGCCTTCACACACGGGGGTCTGCTGGTTTCCGCACTGTACCCGCGGATCCCGGGGGCCGCCGCCCCCGGACCCCGGCTCGGCCTCCTCCGCGGCCCGGGCGGCTCCGCCCGGGCCTCCGGACGGTCCGTCAGCCGGCCACCGAGATCTGCGGTTCGCCGGACGTCACGCCGTCCTTCTCCATCTGCTCGGCGATCTTCATCGCCTCCTCGATCAGCGTCTCCACGATCTTCGACTCGGGGACGGTCTTGATGACCTCGCCCTTCACGAAGATCTGCCCCTTGCCGTTGCCGGAGGCGACGCCGAGGTCGGCCTCGCGGGCCTCGCCGGGACCGTTGACGACGCAGCCCATGACGGCGACGCGCAGCGGGACCTCCATGCCCTCCAGGCCGGCCGTGACCTCCTCGGCGAGCTTGTAGACGTCGACCTGGGCGCGGCCGCAGGACGGGCAGGAGACGATCTCCAGGCCGCGCTGACGCAGGTTCAGCGACTCCAGGATCTGGATGCCGACCTTGATCTCCTCGACCGGCGGGGCGGACAGCGAGACCCGGATGGTGTCGCCGATGCCCTGCGAGAGCAGCGCGCCGAAGGCGACGGCGGACTTGATGGTGCCCTGGAAGGCGGGGCCCGCCTCGGTGACGCCGAGGTGCAGCGGGTAGTCGCACTGGGCGGCGAGCTGGCGGTAGGCCTCGACCATCACGACCGGGTCGTTGTGCTTGACGGAGATCTTGATGTCCCGGAAGTCGTGCTCCTCGAAGAGCGACGCCTCCCACAGGGCGGACTCGGCCAGCGCCTCGGGGGTCGCCTTGCCGTACTTCTGGAGCAGGCGCCGGTCCAGGGACCCGGCGTTCACGCCGATGCGGATCGGGGTGCCGTGGTCCTTGGCCGCCTTGGCGATCTCCTTGACCTTGTCGTCGAACTGCTTGATGTTGCCCGGGTTCACGCGGACCGCCGCGCAGCCGGCCTCGATCGCGGCGAAGACGTACTTGGGCTGGAAGTGGATGTCGGCGATCACCGGGATCTGCGACTTGCGGGCGATGGTCGCGAGCGCGTCGGCGTCGTCCTGGGTGGGACAGGCGACCCGGACGATCTGGCACCCGGAGGCGGTCAGCTCGGCGATCTGCTGGAGGGTCGCCCCGATGTCTGACGTACGCGTGGTCGTCATCGACTGCACGGACACGGGGGCGTCCCCGCCCACCGCCACTGACCCGACCTGGATCTGCCGGGTCTTCCGGCGCTCGGCGAGCTTGGTCGGAACGGACGGCATGCCGAGAGAAATCGCAGTCATCTGCTGTGCAACCCCAAGTCGTGGATCTAGGTCCGGCTCCCCGTGAGCAGCGGGCTCCGCGCTCCGAGATTACGGCAATGGCCGACGCCGGGGCACATCGCGCCGGTAAACCCGCTCGAAGGGCGACGGCCCGGAACCACAGGGTTCCGGGCCGTCGTGAACGGAAGGTGTCGTCCGCCGGGCCCCGGCCGGGGCCGGGGCGAGGGGCACTACGAGATCCGTATCGGGTTCACCACGTCCGCGATCAGGACGAGGATCGTGAAGCAGACGAAGACCCCGGCGACCACGTACGCCACCGGCATCAGTTTCGCCACGTCGAACGGGCCGGGGTCGGGACGGCGCAGCACCCTGGCGAGGTTGCGGCGCAGCGACTCCCAGAGGGCGCCCGCGATGTGCCCGCCGTCGAGCGGCAGCAGCGGGAGCATGTTGAACAGGAACAGGGAGAGGTTGAAGCCGGCGAGCAGCATCACGAACATGGCGAGCTGCTGCGAGGCGGGGATGTCGAGGGTGGCGATCTCGCCGCCGACCCGGGCCGCGCCGACGACGCCCATCGGCGAGTCGGGTTCGCGCGGGCCGTCGCCGAAGGCCGCGTCCCACAGGGCGGGGACCTTGGAGGGCAGTGCGGCGAGGGAGTCGACGGCGTCGCCGACCCGGTCGGTCATCCAGGTCACGGAGTCGCCGAAGTCCTGTTTGACCACTCCGGTGGCCGCGCTGAAGCCGAGGAAGCCGGCCTTGACGTACTCGTCCTCGACGTAGGCGCCGTTGCCGTCCTTCTTGGCGACCAGGTTGGTGGCGATCTTCGCCTGGAGGGTCACCTCACGGCCGTCGCGCTCGACGACGATCGGCACGCTCTTGCCGGCGCTGTCGCGGATCAGGTCGGAGAGCGTGCCCCAGTCCTCGGTGCGGACGCCGCCGAAGGCGACGATCCGGTCGCCGGCCTTCATGCCGGCCGCCTCGGCCGGGGACTCGGGGTCCGCGGCCTTGCACTTGTCGCGGTTCTCGCTCTGCGAGATGACGCAGGGGGAGACCGAGCTGACCGTGGTGGTCTGCTGCTGGATGCCGAAGCCCATCAGCACGGTCAGGAACAGGACGACCGCGAGGATCAGGTTCATGAACGGGCCGGCGAACATCACGACGACCCGTTTCCACGGCTTGCGCGTGTAGAAGAGCCGCTTGTCGTCGCCGGGCTTGAGCTCCTCGAAGGCGGCGGAGCGGGCGTCCTCGATCATGCCCCGCCACGGCGAGGTGGAGCGGGCCTCCAGCCGGCCGTCGGGGCCCGGCGGGAACATGCCGATCATGCGGATGTAGCCGCCGAACGGGATCGCCTTGACGCCGTACTCGGTCTCGCCCCTGTTCCGCGACCAGAGGGTCGGTCCGAAGCCGACCATGTACTGGGGCACGCGGATGCCGAACAGCTTGGCGGTGGACAGGTGGCCCAGTTCGTGCCAGGCGATCGAGAAGAGCAGGCCGGCCGCGAAGACGACTATGCCGAGGATGAACATCAGGGTCGTCATGCACGCGCCTCCGCGCTCGCCGTCCGGACTGTCAGTTCCCGGGCCCGCTTGCGCGCCCAGGTCTCCGCTTCGAGGACGTCCGACACGGTCAGCGGGGTTCCCGTCGCCGGGGTGCCGTGTTCCTCGACCACCCGGGTGACGGTCTCCATGATCCCGTTGAAGGGCAGCGCGCCGGCGCGGAACGCCTCCACGCACTCCTCGTTCGCGGCATTGAACACCGCCGGGGCGGTTCCCGCGAGCTCGCCGACGTGCCGGGCGAGGTTCACCGAGGGGAACGCCTCGTTGTCGAGGGGGAAGAACTCCCAGGTGGACGCCTTGCTCCAGTCGAAGACCGGGGCGGCGTCGGGAATCCGTTCGGGCCAGCCGAGGCCGATGGCGATGGGCCCGCGCATGTCGGGGGGCGTCGCCTGCGCCAGTGTCGATCCGTCCGTGAACTCAACCATCGAGTGGACATACGACTGCGGGTGCACGACGACCTCAATGCGGTCGAAGGGAATGTCGTAGAGCAGGTGCGCCTCGATGACCTCCAGACCCTTGTTGACGAGGGTCGCGGAGTTGATCGTGATGACCGGGCCCATGGCCCAGGTGGGGTGGGCGAGGGCGTCCTCGACGGTGACGTCCGCCAGCTGTTCCCTGGTGCGGCCGCGGAAGGGGCCGCCGGAGGCGGTGACGACGAGCTTGCGCACATCGGCCCGGGTGCCGGCGGCCAGCGCCTGGAAGAGGGCGGCGTGCTCGGAGTCGACCGGGATGATCTGGCCCGGCGCGGCCAGCGCCCTGACCAGCGGGCCGCCGACGATCAGCGACTCCTTGTTGGCGAGCGCGAGGGTGCGGCCCGCCTCCAGTGCGGCGAGGGTCGGGGCGAGCCCGATGGAGCCGGTGATGCCGTTGAGGACGGTGTGGCAGTCGGAGGCGGCGAGCCGGGTGGCCGCGTCCTTCCCGGCCAGGATCTCGGGCAGCGGCTCCCCCGGCCCGTACTGCGCGGACAGCGCCTCGCGCAGCGCCGGTACGACGTCCTCGCGGGCGACGGCGACCGTGCGCACCCGGAGCAGGCGGGCCTGCTCGGCGAGGAGGGCGACCCGGCCGCCGTTGGCGGACAGGGCGGTGACCCGGAAGCGGTCGGGGTTGCGCAGCACGAGGTCGATGGCCTGGGTGCCGATCGACCCGGTGGAGCCGAGGATCACCACGTCCTTCGGGCCGTCTCCCGCGACGGGGTCGTACACCAGGTGCGGGTCGGCGAGGGGAGCTGGAGCGTCGGTCATGGACCCCATTGTGTCGGGTCGCGCGCACCGCCGGGGCCCCGCCCCGGCGGCCCGGGGGTGTGTCGTGCGCGGCGCCGGTGCGGGAGGGGCCGGTTCCGCGGGCCGGCCCCTCCCGTCCGCGCGGATCAGCGGATCGGCCGGTGCGCGTTGTCACGCCGGGACGGGCCCGGGGTGGCGTCGGCGATCCAGGGGCCGTCGTCCGAGGGGTCGATGACGCCCTGCTCCAGCCACTCGTACGTGCCGGCGAGGACGCCCTTGACGACCTTGCGGTCGATGTCGTCGGTGTTGTTCCACAGCCGGCCGAAGAGCTCCTCTACGCGGACGCGGGCCTGGCGGCAGAAGACGTCGGCGAGCTGGTAGGCCTCCCGGCCGTTCTCGCCGCGGCCGCGCAGGAGTTCCGCGCGGACGCAGGCGGCGCTCATCGCGAACAGTTCGGCGCCGATGTCGACGATCCGTCCCAGGAAGCCCTGTTTGGTCTCCATCTTCCCCTGCCAGCGGGACATGGCGTAGAAGGTGGAGCGGGCCAGCTTGCGGGAGGTGCGCTCGACGTAGCGCAGGTGCGGGGACAGGTCGATGCCGTGCTTGAACTCGCCGTAGGAGCCGGGCAGCTGTCCCGGTCCGGCGACGAGTTTCGGCAGCCATCTGGCGTAGAAGACGCCCGCGTTGGCGCCCGCCCTCGCCTTGTCGCCCAGTGACTTCCGGGGGTCGATGAGATCGCCCGCGACCGAGAGGTGGGCGTCGACGGCCTCACGGGCGATGAGCAGGTGCATGATCTCGGTGGAGCCCTCGAAGATGCGGTTGATGCGCAGGTCGCGCAGCATCTGCTCGGCCGGTACGGCCCGTTCGCCGCGGGCGCTGAGGGACGCGGCGGTCTCGAAGCCGCGTCCGCCGCGGATCTGGACCAGTTCGTCGGCCATCAGCCAGGCCATCTCGGAGCCGTACAGCTTGGCGAGGGCGGCCTCGATGCGGATGTCGTTGCGGTTCTCGTCGGCCATCTGCGAGGACAGGTCGACCACGGCTTCGAGGGCGAAGGTGGTGGCGGCGATGAAAGCGATCTTGGAGCCGACGGCCTCGTGCAGCGCCACCGGCTTGCCCCACTGCTCGCGGGCCGCCGACCACTCGCGGGCGATCTTCAGGCACCACTTGCCGGAGCCGACGCACATCGCGGGGAGCGACAGGCGGCCGGTGTTGAGGGTGGTGAGGGCGATCTTGAGGCCCTGGCCCTCCTCGCCGATGCGGTGGGAGGCGGGGACGCGGACCCGGTGGAAGCGGGTGACGCCGTTCTCCAGGCCGCGCAGGCCCATGAAGGCGTTGCGGTTCTCGACGGTGACGCCCTCGGAGGCCGCCTCGACCACGAACGCGGTGATGCCGCCCCGGTGGCCCTCGGACTTCGGCACCCTCGCCATGACCACGAGGAGGTCGGCGACGACCCCGTTGGTGGTCCACAGCTTCACTCCGTCGAGGACGTACTCGTCGCCCTCGGGGACGGCGGTGGTGGCGAGCCGGGCCGGGTCCGAGCCGACGTCCGGCTCGGTGAGCAGGAAGGCGGAGATGTCGGTGCGGGCGCAGCGCGGCAGGAAGGTCTCCTTCTGCTCCTTCGTGCCGAAGATCTTCAGCGGCTGCGGGACGCCGATCGACTGGTGGGCGGAGAGCAGTGCGCCGATCGCCGGGTTGGCGGAGCCGACCAGGGCGAGGGCCTTGTTGTAGTACACCTGGGTGAGGCCCAGGCCGCCGTACTTGGTGTCGATCTTCATGCCGAAGGCGCCGAGCTCCTTGAGCCCGGTGATCACCTCGTCGGGGATCAGCGCGTCACGCTCGATCCGGGCTCCGTCGATCTTCGTCTCGCAGAAGTCGCGGAGCTTGGCGAGGAACTCCTCCCCGCGCTGGACGTGCTCGTCGTCGGGAAGGGGGTGGGGGTGGATCAGGTCGAGCCGGAAGCGGCCGAGGAACAGTTCCTTGGCGAAGCTGGGCTTGCGCCAGTCCTGCTCCCTGGCTGCCTCCGCGACCTCGCGGGCCTCACGTTCGGTGACCGTGGGCCGGGACGGAGACTCGGGTACTGCGGACATGAGGCTCACCTCGCCGCGAATGGGATCGTGTCATTACATTACTGACTGGTGCTACCCGTTCGTATGTACCCGATGCGCGGTCGCCCCGCCACCCTTCGTGCGGCCGTTCGGCCGATACGCCCGCCGCCTCAGCGGGCGGGCGCGGACAGGACCAGACGGCCGTCGTGGACCTCCGCGACCCGGTCGACGGCGGTGAGCAGGGCACGGTCGTGGGTGACCAGGACGGTGGCGGTGGCCCGCCGGTGGGTGAGCCCGGTCAGCAGGTCCATCACGGCGGCGCCGCGCTCCTGGTCCAGGGCGCTGGTGGGTTC
>Ga0247820_10000248_pt1 | contig 27730 bp, 26 predicted proteins | sample 13C_Glucose_Day1_2_FD_192480 | JGI IMG/M metagenome (GOLD analysis project Ga0247820, IMG submission 192480) | Soil microbial communities from agricultural site in Penn Yan, New York, United States - 13C_Glucose_Day14 | ecosystem: Environmental > Terrestrial > Soil > Agricultural land | place...
CACCCGCAGCCACGCCCTTAAACGCCGCCCGCACCGCCAAGGACAGGGCAGGTCGGCGACCACACCGTCGGTTACGTGGCTGGCTCGTACGTCACGCTCTGGTCCGGGCAGCTGGCCGCTGTCTCACGCAGGGCCACCACCTCGGCCTCGTCGGCCGACAGCGCCCACCGAAGCTTGGTGCCCACCCATTCCGCAACGTACCGGCAGTGCACCTCAGCGGCCGGCGGAAGCCACTGGGCCGGGTCCTGGTCGGCCTTGGACCGATTCGAGCGGGCGGTGACCGCGACCAGGCTGGCGGCCGCACCCTGGTCGTTGGCGTACGCCTCACGGCGCTCCGGCGTCCACGCGAACGCACCGCTGTCCCAGCTCTCCGCGAGGGGCACCATGTGGTCGATGTCCAGGCCGGACGCGGACGTCACCCAGGTCACGTCGTAATAAGACCACCAGGTACCGCCAGTGAGACGGCAACGAGGACCGATGGTGGGCGGCTCGACTGCCTCGGAAATCAGGACCTCGGAGCGGGTGTGGCAGCCATCGGACGGATCGTCGCCGGCGTTCCAGTGTTTGAAGGCGTCGCGGTCATAGCCGTCGCGGGACTCAGTATCCACCGGCAGACGGCTGACGGCCTCCGACAGCGGCAGCACCTCTTCGGCGTGGGCGGGCGTGGAGACAGTGAGGGGCAGGACGGCGAGGGAGGCGGCGGCCAAGCCGCGCAGCACAGTAGTGACCATGAGCCGTTGATAACGGCAGGTGAGGGAGCGCTTGCAGGCGTTCGCCGAGTGCGCCGCCCGTGTGGGTGGAATCGTCGTACCGCACTGGCCTCGTACCGGCGAGCGGCAGCACCAGCGGGTGTCCTGCTCAGCCTCGGGGATAGCCCTCGCGCACACACTCCGTGTGACTCCCAAGGGTATTCCCAGGACTCCTGGGGGTGCCGGATTGGCTTTACCGCCGCAGGCGGGTGCAAGATGCCGGACAAGGTTCCTGTCGTCAACTGCGTTGACAGTCAACGATGGTGGATCTCTTCGCGGGGGGGTATTGCTACTGCCCTCTGCGTGACCACTGTGGTTCCGGCTGGCAAAAGGGGAGCCCCGAAGGTCGCACCCGTGCTTGCTGGCGGAGGGTACGGCCGAGGACTCCCCGGTGTCGCGTTGGGATCGCATCAGCCCGAGCGAAATCACGAGAGATGAATTCTGAAGCGACACCTCGGAACGGTACACCAAGGGAAATGACGTCACGCCTTGCGCAGGTTGGCCGCGTTGCTCCTAGCATCACGGCTCTCTTGGCCATGGTCGCGATCTGCCTGCTGGCTGCACTCGGACACAGGGAACAGATCACTGCCGTGGCGTTGTTCGGCGGCGCCGTCTTCGCTGGCGGCACAATTGTCAACGTGACCGTCCACGTCCGGCCCTGCCCTCACAGCCAGCACGGCTAGCGTGCAAAGCGCCCTGTCCCCGGCAGATGCAAGGCTGGGGACAGGGCGTTGTCACGAGTGGCTACCCGAGCCAGACAATGTGCAGGACCGATCAGGCGGCGCAGCGGCCGGTTCATCCAGTAGGTGCGGGAGACTGGAGACGAAGGGCGCCATCGGCAGGGAGCTTCGACCACTGGGTCCGGCTTACACGAACACCGGCCGCTACCACCTCACCCTGGTCGCTGACGGCCGGCCGATGCTGCACGGCTGGTGGGCCAACGAGGCCGTGGCCTGCGCAAGGTTCTCCGCCTGGGTAGGGCGGCACGGCGACCGGCCCGGCGCACACATCACCCTCACCGACGAGGAAACGAACAGCGCGTTGACGCAGTGGCCGGACCTCCCGTTGGTCGTCTGCCATGCTGCCCGGATGAGCGTCCGTCCGTTCCCGTCCCGCGATCGTGCGCGCCGACAGATCATGCGCCGCCACAGCAACCAGATCCCCGCCCACCTACTGCCCATGCCTCCGGCAGCGCAGGGCACGGTCGGCGACTACCGCCTGTCGACACGGGCAGGGAGTCATCCATAGCGACGCTGGTAGAGGGCCGGGGCGTCGCGTCACCTGCGGAAGCGGGAGAGCCAAGTGCCGCCGGCCTTCTGCTCGGGCACGGCCTGGTCGTGCTCCTGGTGCTCGAGCCCGGCCTGCTCGGCTTGAAGCTCGGTGGTGATGGCGCGCTGCTCGCACTCGTCGCACAGGTACGGGTGGGTGTCGTGTGGAGCGCCCCACCCGGCGGGCTCGACGGCCTCCCACCGTTCGTCGGTGAACCGGGTGCCGCAGCCAGCGCCGCACACCGGACGGCTGGCCTCCCGCTCGGCTCGGTGCTGTGCGGCGATGCGACGCAGCTCCTCCTTGTGCTCCCGCTGGCGGGCGGCGTACTCGGCCTGCTTGCGGGCGTCGTGGGCTTCGCGGCGCGGGTTGCCGATCGCCTCCAGGAGCGTCTGGTTGTGCGGTCGGCCGAAGCGCCGGAAGACCGCTCCGGCCGGGCCGTGCTCCTTCAGCTGCTTCATGCCGGTGACGACGATGGGCAGCTTGCCGTCGTACATGTGGAAGCCCCCGTCGTACGCGGTGCCCTTCCAGCGCTGCTCGGTCAGCTCGGCCAGCTGCGCGATGACGGTGTTGGGGTTGCGCGGGCCCATCCGGTTGAAGACGAGCAGCAGCGGCGGGTGCGGCTGGTCGCCGTGGCGGCCGTCGGGCACCCACCAGCGGGTGCGCCACATCGGCCGCTCACGGGCGTCGACGTCCTTCACCTTCCGCCGGCAGAACCGCATGTACTTGTCGATCTTCCCGGCGAGGACCTGAGCGGACTCGAAGCAGTTGTCGATCTCCACAAACAGCAGCGGCACCCCGTCCTCGGGCGAGGTGATGACGATGTCCGCCTGGGCGCCGCCCCTGCCGGGGTTGGCCCAGGTGCCGGTCGCGGGCAGGGCCACCTCGGTCGCGTAGGAGGCGATGGTGCCCAGCCCGGCGGGCGCGTCGTAGGCGGCCTGCGCGGCGGCGCGGACGTCGGCCGGCTCGCTGGCGAGCTGGGCGAGATCCGGCTTCGGGCGCAGCAGGGCGAGCACGGCTTCGTTGACCGTCATCGGGTGGGAGGCGCCGGTACGGCCGGCGCCACGGGCCGGGTTGCCCATCTCTCCCACCGGCCGCCCCAGCTCGCGAGCGGCGGCCTTCAGGCCCATGGGCGTCAGGTTGCGCAGCGTGTCCCCGCCCGGGATCTGCCCGCCGTTCTCCGCCAGGCCGTGCTTGCGCAGATCCGACAGCGCCCCGGTGTGGGAGGCGGTGCGGGCCTGCTTCCTCTTCGACAGGGTCGGCTTGTCGGTGTGGCGGTAGCTCAGGTGCGGAGCTGCGATCTGCTGGATCTGTTCGACCGTCGCGACCTTCAGCACCCCGAGCACGCGCAGCACGTCGCCGCGCAGGTCGTTCGACGACCCCGCCGGGTTCTCCTCACGCTTGACCGCCATCAGCCCCGCCCTCCCGTCGTCCGCGTCCGGCCACCGGCCGGGCGCTGGCCCCGCCCGGCCGCAGAGGGCACCAGGCGCGCCCTGAACCCGATGATCGCCTCCACCACTGACACCCCACCCCCACCTATTTCCCAGGGCTTGGTCAGTGAGAGGAGGTGAGAAGAGGGTTGTGACAAAGGGGGCGCGCCAGTGTCTGCGTAGTGACCTGGGCTTTCTCCGTCCGGCCCGGTGCCAGGCACCAAAGTGGGTCCCACAGTGGCCTCCCGAGTGCGCACCACAGGAGGCCGGTACGGCTTACCCGGTGCTGGTCGGGCCCGTGGTCGGGGCGGGCGCGCCGGAGGGCCTGCTGGGGATCGGTGCGCGGTCATCGCGGGGGCTCCTTCGCTTCGGGCCGCCCTGGCGGGCGGTGATCGAGGGAACAGCGTGCAGGGGACCCCCTTGTCCACGGTCTGACCGTGGCAGGTAGCAGCCGTGGTCAAGGGGGAACGTGGCGGCGGTCAGGACCGTAGCAAACCTGGGCAAGGGGTCATGGTCGGGTCCGTGGTCAGGCCGATCAATGCTGGACAAGAGGGCTGGCCATGGAATTACTCAGGTTCTCCGACCGTCTGCCGCAGTGTTCACCCTGCCGAGGCGACACCCGGCCTTGTACTCGGGACCCGGGTTTGGCTCTGGGAAATTCTCGGCAGCGGCCTGGTCTCTCACTTGTAGCAATGGAGTTCAAACCAGACCACCTTGCCCGTGCTCAGCCGGGTCACGCCCCAGCGCCGCGCCAGCCGGTTCACCAGGTACAGCCCGCGCCCGCCCTCGTCGGTGGCGCGGGCCTGCCGCATCCGGGGCAGTTGCGGCACGTCGTCGCCGACCTCGCAGCGCAGCACATCGGTGCGCAGCAGCCGCAGCGTGACCGGTCGGGTGGCGTACCGCACGGCGTTCGTCACCACCTCGCTAACCAGCAGCTCCACCGAGTCACTGAGTTCCTCCATGCCCCAGCGGGACAGGGCCTTGCGGGCCAGGCGGCGGGCCCGGCCGGGGGCGGCGTCCTCCGGCTCCAGGAACCAGTACGCCACGTCGCTGGGGGCGATGCCGTCGAAGCGGGCGGCGAGCAGCGCGATGTCGTCGTCCCGGTCGCCCGGGCCGAGCATGTCGAGGACCTCGTCGCACAGGGCCTCCAGCGGCGGCGGATGGTCCGGGCCGGTCAGCTGCGCGATCGCGGCGAGCTTCTCGCGCAGCTGCTCGATGCCGGTCCACACGTCCCGCAGCCGGGACTTCACCATGCCGTCGGTGTACAGCAGAAGGGTGCCCCCGGCGGGCGCGTCCAGCTCGACGGCATCGAAGTCCACCCCGCCCACGCCGATCGGGGCGCCCGCGGGCACCCGCAGCACCTCGGCCCGGCCGCCCAGCTCCAGCAGGATCGGTGGCGGATGGCCGGCGTTGGCGATGGTGATGCGATGGGACACCGGGTCGTAGACCGCGTACAGGCAGGTCGCTATGTGGTCCATGCCGAGGCGCTGCGCCTGCTCGTCGAGGTGGTGCAGCACCTCCTGCGGGGGCAGGTCGAGGCCGGCCAGGGTCTGCGCGGTGGTGCGCAGCTGGCCCATGAGTGCTGCCGACGTCATGGAGTGCCCCATCACGTCCCCGACGACCAGGGCGACCCGGCTGCCCGGCAGAGGGATGGCGTCGTACCAGTCGCCGCCGACCCGCGCGGTATCAGCGGGCGGGACGTAACGAGAGGCCAGCCGTACGCCGGTGCAGCGCGGGAGTGCCACCGGAAGCATCTTGCGCTGGAGTTCTCCGGCGATATTCGCCGTATACCTGTCCCTCACGGTCCGGTCCACTCCGAGCGCGCTGTGCGTGGCGAGCTGCGCCGCCACCAGCAGGTCGTCCGCCTCGAACGGGATACGCTCCGGACCGCGCAGGAACAGCGCCGCCCCGATCACCCGGCGGTGGCCACGCAGCGGGGCCAGGATCGCCCGCTGTTCCTCCGGCACCGCCAACGCGCCCTCCTCACCGAGGAGTTCGAGTAGCGCCGCACGCGCGGCGGGAGCGTCCGTGAACACCGGCCGCCCCCCGCGCAGCACCTCGGCGAGCGCGCTGCCCAGCCGCACCGTGCACAGCTCCTCGCCGTCCGAGTCCAACTCGGACGGCTCCGGCGGCCCGACCGGCATGAACCCGCCGCCCTCGGTGTCCCGCTCCGCCAGGATCCGGTCGCTGCGGCGCAGCCGCAGCACCAGCGGGCCCGTCGGCCGCTCGTCGCCGACCGGCAGCGGGTCCCGCAGGTACACCAGGATCGCGTCGGAGAAGGTGGGCACGGTGGCCCGGCACAGCCCCATCACGATCTCGTCCAGGTCGATGCCGCGGGCGATCCGCCGGGTCGCCGCGCCCACGAAAAGCAACCGATCACCGGATAGGCGTTGCGGTGATTTTGTGACGGGCACGAGGGCGCTAGTACTGGACGGTGGGTTGTCCTGAGTTGTTCGGGACAACCCGGCAAGTGCTGCGGATGCTCGATGGAGAGAGAGCGGTTCGTGCCCGTGCTGCACCTGACCAGGCACAATTGTCATCGTGCGTGCACCGGCAGATGTTGAAGCCGGTGGAGTCTGATAGCCCATGTCGTGAGCAGCCTGCTGAACGGCATGGTGCTCTTCGTCAAGCACGGCCCGCGCCTTCTCCAAGGCGATATCGACGTCATCGAGGGCCGCGTCATCGTCGGAGATCGCTTGCAGCCCGGGCTGAGCAATCCGTGAGGTCTGCTCCTGCGCAAGGTCGCGCTTCTCCTCTCCTGCCCACTCCTGTAGCGCAGCCAGTTCGGCTTCCAGACTCTGAATGCGGCGGGCGGCATGGTCGGCTACTTGTTGGGCGGTGTCCCTCTCCCGTTCAGCACGAGCCAGTTGCTGGCGCAGGTCGGTCTGCTGACGTTCCGCGCGAGACAGGCGTACTTCCAGCGCTGTATGCACCTGTAGGTCCTTTGGAGGCAGCTCCTGCAGGGCATCCACCCGGCGTTTCAGTTCCGCTGCCTTCGCCTGTGCCTGACCAAGCATGGCGAACAGGAGCGTGGCGATCTGCAATGCCTGAGCCCGGCTGCGCTCACTGGCCTCGTAGGCCTGCCGGACGACCTGCAGTTCCTCATACACCTCAATGGTGCGGTCCTTGGCGGCCAGCAGTTGGTGGGCGAGGGCGAGCTCTTGCGTACCTCTCGCGAGCGGAGTCGGGCTGTCTCGAGCGCGTTCCCATAACCCCCGGGCCGCCTGGAAACGTTCTTCGGCACGACCGGCCGGTTCGTGAGGGAAGCAGACATCAGCTACAGCCTCAACCAAGTCCCACGTCAGCGCTTCTCCGGCTAAAAGGCCCCGCAGACGGCGTAGTTCCGGCACGGCACCGGACGTGAAGTGGTCAGGCGTAAGACGCTGGTGAAGCTGACCCACTGAGATGGAGGCCTCGTCCAGCCAGGACCGGACTTGCACAACCAGCTCGTTGATCTCGGCACATGATCCTCGCGGTGGTGCCCATGGCCGGCCCGGTCGCTTCCCCTTGCCGCCCACGCGCCCTCCCACTCAGTTGTTCGCCGGACAACCCCCTGTTGTCACTGGAGAACATTCAACCGGCTCACCAGCAGGTTTTACTCAGGATCGCCCCAATCTCTCCAGTGGAATCTCATCAAGGCGGTGCATCCGTGAACTACGGCTCCTCGGCGTTCCTGCTTCTCGTCCTTGCGGTGGCCGTACTGTTCGCCGCAGTCACCGCAGTGATCGCCTTCGGTCTTGCCCGGTGGGAGGGAGCCGCCGTTCCAGCGGCCCTCTCGCGAAGCGGCATCGCCTTCGCGGCAGCCCTGACCCTGAGCCTGGCCGCTCTGACCTTCCTAAGCCAGTAGGCCTTGGCGAATAGCGGTGGGCCCCTCCGCCACCGACTTCCTCGACTGGTACGAACGCCGGCTCAACTACATGAGCGCCAAACCCGACACCCGGGCCCTGGAACTCACCTCACCGCGGCTTCGCTCCCACCCCCGCCGTCGTCTGTCGCGCGCGGCCACCGGCTGCGCTCGGCCGCCAAGGGCCCCCGGCCCCCGGCCTCGATGATCTCCTCCTCCACGGGTATCACTACAAAGTTCAGGAGGAGAGAAGAGGGTTGTGGCAACGCGGCGCGCGCCAGTATTTGCGTGCTGACCTGGGCTTTCTCCGTCCGGCTCGGTGCCGGGCACCAAAGTGGGTTCCACAGTGGCCTCCCAAGTGCGCACCACAGGAGGCCGGGACGGCTTGCCCGCTGCTGGTCGGGCCCGTGGTCGGGGCGGGCGCGCCGGACGCCTGCCGGGGGTCGGCGCGTGGTCATCGCGGTGGCTCCTTCGCTTCGGGCCGCCCTGGTGGGCGGAGACTCGAGGGAGCAGCGTGCAACCGACCCCCTTGTCCGCGGTCTAACCGTGGCCAGTAGCGGACGCGGTCAAGGGAAAACACGGCCGTGGTCGGGGCGGTAGCAGAGGTGGACAAGGGGTCAAGGTCGGGCTCGTGGTCGGCCCGACCACCATGGACAAGGGGGCCCGGTTTGACCCTTACAGACACGATTCGCCGGTTTCGACTCGGGGGGAGAATTCTCTGGCCTCTGTCCACAGGCTGGCGGGCCGAACCTGCTGGGAAGTCGCCGTGATCGGCACGGCGTCCGTACGTCAGGAGCTCTCCATGTCCCCCATCGTTCCCTCGCTGCCCCTGCACCTGGTCCAGCTCGGCTTCGACTACGTCCTGGCGGTGGAGGCCGGAGACGACGCCACGGCGGCCCGGCTCGCGCCCGAGATGGAGCAGCTGCCGGGGCTGCTGCCGACCATCGCGGAACTGGTCGTCTTCCCCGTGATCGCGCTGTCCGACGACACCGACGCCTGCGCCGACTCGTTCGTCCTGGACGAGGTCGGCGTCCTCTACCTGATGGCGATCCGCGAGTGGGCCACGCACGCCCCCGCGGCGGCCGCGCCGGGAATCGCCCGCACCATCGCGCACTTCGTCGGCCAGGTCCTCGCCGATGCGCCGACCGAAGCCGCCCGCACTCTGCGGGAGCTGCGCGCCGAACAGGTGGCGCGGGCCCGCGCGGTGGTGGAGAACGTGGTGGCTCTGCACCGCTGACCGCCACCGCACCGCACCAGGTGGGTGCGCACCGGTGCGGTGGAGCGCACCTACCCGGTGCGCACTGGTGCAGTGGTGCGCCCATCCGGTGCGCACCGAGTCCATTCGGTGCGCACCACGATGCGCACCATCGTCCATCCGGTGCGCTCCACTCGGTGGGCGGTGCGCGCACCGGTGCGGCCGGCGCGCGCGGGAGTGGTGCGCACCGGGTGGGTGGTGGTGGTGCGGTGAAGTGGGCTTGGGTGGAGACGGTGGAGGCGATGCGTTTCTCCTTGACCTGAGTCGAGGTCAAGGAGAAACGCACCGGGTAGATGCGCGGCCCCACTCCCGTCGATGGCGTCCACTTCCACCCGGTGGGCTCCACTCGGAGCCGCCCCGTCTTTCCCGATCGATGCAGGCCCCGGCGCGGCGCATCGGGCTGTTTGCATGACGGCCTCCCGCCGTCCGAGGCGGCTAGAGGCGAACCCCGTCCGAGCAGTCGGACGCGGACGACGTCGAGCGGCACGCCTGTCCAAGGTGTGACGCGCAGCCCAGCTCGCCGTGCCGCTCGCGAGGCGGCTCGGTCGCTTCCGCTTACCACACCCGCCGCTTCACGCTGGTGCCCCGGCTGAAGAAGGCGCTGCGGGTCCCGACCCCGGCCGACCGTCGGCCGGGGCGGCCGTGGCGGCCGGGCACCCCGCCCCCGGCGCCGATCGACCCGGCCCTGTCGAGCGCGGACATCCGCATCGGCTACGCCCGCTGCTCGACGCTCGGGCAGGAACTCGACTCCCAGCTCGACGCGCTCGCGGGGCACGGCATCCCGAGGAACAAGATCTTCAGCGAGAAGATCAGCACCCGTATCCGCGTAAGGCCGAAGTTCGAGGAGGCGCTGCGGACCGCACGGGAGGTCAAGGCACACGCCCCGCACTGCCGGGTCATCTTCACCGTCTACGAGATGAAACGGCTCGGCCGCGACGCCGCCGAACTCACTGCGCTCGCCGACCACCTCACCGCCCACGGCCTCATCCTGGAGATGCTCGCCGGGCCCCTGCCCGGCATCTACGACCCCACCGGGCCCGGCAAGCTGCTGTTCGCGTTCTTCGCGGCGATGGCGGAGACCGAGCGGGAGAACATCCGCGAGTCCACGCTGGAGGGACTCGACACCGCGGCCCGCAAGGGCAAGCACGGCGGCCGGCCGCCCGTCATCACCGACGACATGCTCCACACCGTGCTCCGCCGCAGGGCGAACGGCGAGTCGGTTGAGCAAATCCAGCCCGACCTGATCATCCCCACCGGCAAGCGCAAGGGGCAGAGCCCCTCGGTGGCCAGCGTCTACCGGGCGCTCGCCGAGCACGCCAAGCGCGAGGCGTACCCCGAAGCCGTCAAGACGGCCCACGCCGACTTCGCCGCGCTCCAGGGCGAGGGAGTCCCCCGCCTCGCTCTCCCTGACCGAGCGCCGTTCTGATTACAAAGAGCTACTTGTCACTTCGTGGCAGCTTCGGGAGGGCAGGGCCGCCCGGCCGGAACCGCGACCGTCTCCCCGTACCGCCCCGCGGCCAGCCGGGTCAGCATCGGACTCGCCGGTACATGCCCCCGTTGCTCCGCCCAGGCGTACAACCGGGACAGCGCCGCCAGCTCGGTTCCACTTCGCCCCGCCCACCCGACCGGGGTTCCGCGGCGAGCGCACCCGCCAATCATGGAAGTCGAGCAGGTCGTCCGAGGAAGCCTGAGTCCAGATCTTTCCCCGGTCCCACAGGAAGTCGAAGAACACCCGGTAGTCGGAGGTGTAATTGCGCTTCGTCTCGTGCTCCAGATGCACGAAGCTGGATCGACACAAGTACTCGCTCAGCAGCTCATCGACCCGGTAGTCGGGCGCCAGCATGATCGGATCGCCTGGGTGCACCGCGGCTCGCTCTTCGCGGTTCGGCAAGTCCTCCCAACCCGCCAGAACCGGCACCCGGCCCACGTCCACGAACTCGTCGTAGGCACCCAGAACACACGCCACCCAGGCATTACCCCACCCCTGCCGAATCGGCTTCAACACGCTCATTCAACAGGGAAGGCGGAGAAGCGCGCCCGTCCCAGGGGTGAATATCGCCGCCCGGGTGGAGGAGATCGCCGACCTCCTGCCGGGCCGTCGCCGACAGCGGTGCCGGAACCGGAGCCGTCCGGAGCTGTCGTAGCGACCCAGCAGCAGCGTTGACGGCGCGGTCACCCGTCCAGTCACGGCGGCGACCATGGCCTCGGCACTGTCGCGAGCCCGCACCTTGATCCAGCCCCGGCAGCCCGGCTGGTACCGCTGCGACCACCCCTTCACGACGACGCCCTCGATGCCGGCAGCGCCCCAGGCGGGGTCGAGCCAGTCCTCCGCGGTCGCCCGGTCGGTCGGGGCCGGGCAGAGCACGAGCGGTTCGCCAGCACCCCGTCGGCGAACAGCTCCTCGAGGAGCCCTCGCCGATCCCGGTACGGCTCGTTGAGGAGCGCGCCGTCTGCGGTGTCGAGGACGTCGAACACGATCAGGTGCGCGGGCACCTCCTTGGCGGCCAGTCGTGCGCCAGTACCACGGCGCCGGGCCCGCACCTGGAGGCGGCCGAAGTCCAGGCGGCCCTCGTGGGCGACGACGAGCTCGCCGTCCAGGACGAGTGGCACGGGCAGGGCCCGGCCCGCAGCAGCGATCTCCGGGAAAGACGCGGTGAGGCTGGCACCGTTGCGGGACTGAAGGAGCACGCCCTCCAGGTCGGCGAAGAGCAGCGCACGGTAGCCGTCCGGTTTCTGCTCGAAGGCCACTCCGCCCGGCAGCGCCCGAGCGGGCGGCAGCTCGGAGCAGGCTTTGGCGAGCATCGGCTGGACCGGTGGAATCAGAGCCACGATCCAGGTTTACGCCGAGCCGTCCGGGGGCGCGACTGGTGCAGCGCCAGCAGCGACGGGAGCCCCGCTCAGGGCCACCGCGACTCGGGACTCGATGCCGCGGGAGCTGGGGGTGTGCGTTCGTGAGACCGCCTGCCTTCCTCGCGACAACAAGTTCGTCGTACTTCACTCGTGCGTGTCGCAGCCCGGTGTGGCACCCCCACGTGCGCCGGTGTGAGCTGGGGCACAATCTCGGGGGCTCGTTCACGTCCTCGCTTATATGACTAATTGAAAGCAGCAGATCACTGCCAGTTACTGACTGGTAGTTGAGTACTGAATGTCCCACCCATGATCACGAGGGCGAAATTCGCCTTCTCGTCCATGAGCGATCGGGCGTTCGGCGCGCTTGAGTAGACGTCACAAGGCCGCGGCTCAGGCGCTGTTGCCTGGGCAAGGGGGGCGCTACCCGTCCTCGCGCGAAGAGGAGACATGAACGACAACGAGTACGCAGAGCACGCCAGTGCTGGCAGCGGTGGTGACCCGATCGGCATCTACACCCACCTGCCCCTGAGCTACCAGGCGCTGTACCTGTCCGACCAGGAGGCCTTCCACGACTACGCCTTCGTCGTCCTTGAGGACAACGAAGCAGCCGAGGAGGCCGTGCACACCACAATGACGCGGGTGCAGGACAACTGGGAAGAACTGCTGGTCGAGAGCAACATGCAGCAGCAGGTCTGGGCCATCATGCGCCAGACCGTGGAGGAGTACCGGCAGGCCGCGGAGGAGCGCGCCGCAATAGCCCAGAGCCTCCACAGGTACCGGCGGGGCCTGGGCCGCCTCAACAGCGAACAGGGCGTCTTCGAAGCCCTGGCCGGCCTCCCGCCCCAGCAGTTCGACGCCGTCGTGCTGCGCTACATCCTAGGGATCACGGCGCAGCGCATCGGCTGGTACATGGGTCTGAGCGAGCAGACCGTCAACTACCACTGCCGCCAGGGAAAACAGCGCATCGAACAGGCCGTGCCCACGCTGCTCAAGAAAGACAGCGACGCCATCACCGGCGATGGCAGCGAGACGGACACGAAGGACTGACGCCGTGAGCAGAGCAAAACTCCCCCGATCCCGCCCCGCCGACACCGTCGAAGAGATCCTTGCCAAGGCCGGCGAGGCCCTGCGAGCCCGCCGCCGCCCCTTCGACGAAGCCGACGGCCTGCGCCGCCTCGCCCGCAAGTCCCCGCTGCCCCGGACACGTGACACTGCACTGGTCACACGTTCCCGCCGCCAACTGTCCGTCCTGACCCGCCTCTACCTCAAGTACCCCCAGGCGGCCCGTCACGTCGAAGAACTCGCCGCCTGCCTCGGCGACGACGGCGACGGCAACCGCCACCCGCCCTTCGAAGACCTAGACATCGACGGGGCCCAGCTCTTCGGCTGCATGCTCCACCTCGCCGACCACCCCCAGAGCGCCCAGTTCTGGTGGGAACTGGCCGCAGGCGCCGGTCACCTCGGCGCCACCTACTGCCTCTACCTTCACCACACGGCACAAGGAGCCCGCACCCAAGCCACCCACTGGCTGGACCAACTGCGTCTGCAGGCCATCGACCTCGACGAAGAGTTCCTCCTCGGTGCTGCCCGCTTCACCCAGTGGGTGCACGAACACCGCCCGCCGACAGCTCACCCACCCTTGCTGGACGAAGTCGTACGACTCGCCCTGCACCACAACGACGACCAGCCCCTGGTGTGCCGGCCCGAGCGGCAGATCGCCGATCGCCTCCACCACCTGGCAGACCGTCGCGCCTGACCCACACAGCAGACGAGGAGCCCTCCCGCGGTCACCGGTTCCGAGGCCACCGACCACAGGGCGAACTCCTCGCCCGGGAAACCACTTCACGAAAGAGAGCGTCCCCGTGCCTAAGCGTACGCGCCGAGCCGCCCGCACGACGGCATCCCGCAAGAAGCGCACCCGACCCCAACGCAAGCCGACCACCGACCCGCAGCCTCCGGCACCACGCGGATCCTGGAGGCCCGTCCGCCGGCGGAGCAAGCGCCGAAACGCAAGCCGCCGCGACACTCTGACCCGCTACCTGCTGCGCGGCGCCGCCTACAGCACCGGCTCCGGCATCATCGGCCTCCTCTTCTGGTCGCTGCGCCTGTGGATGACCTAGGAAGACACCTGCTAGGACTGCTCATGGGCCCTGCCATGGTTGGTAGGGCCCGTTCGTGACGGTGTCGGATGGGTGGAGCGCGTACGGTGCGGATGGCCCCAGGGATCACTGGATGGCACTCAAGGCGCTCGAAGCCGCATGGGGCCGGTACGAGGAGCAGGGGCCGTGAACCGCAACCGGTCGTAGGCCGGGACCGCGGGGCAAGTCGACGGGCTGATGCGCTGAGGCCCCGGCCGACGTCGGGTGAGGGTCGTGGGTCCTGGTCTCGGCGGCTTCGGGCTTACGTGGCTCTTAAGGCTGACTGAGTTGGTCCCAGGGGCTGGCTTGCGGCCGGGGTGCGGGGAGGGCGACCGCGGGATGAGCGGTGGAATCTCCTTGAGGATGTTCATTGATCCAGGTGAGGCCGCCGATGTCGAGCTGGTGGCGAGCGCGGGTGATGGCGACGTAGGCCAGGCGAGCTTCGCTGGGCATGATGCGGCCGGGGCGTCCGAGTTCATCTTCCTCCGGTGCGGTGAAGTCTTCGCCAATGCGGACGGCTGACCATTCCCTGCCTTTGGCTTTGTGGACGGTTGAGACAGTGACGTCGGCGGTGTCTTCGGAGCCGAGCTGGTCGACGGCCATGAGCACGGCTTCGGTGCCGAGTTCGTCGACTAGTTCTACCCAGGGAAGGAGGTCGGCGCCGGCGGGGTCGTTTTCGGCGTAGTCCTGTACTTCGCCCCAGCTTTGGAAGAGGTAGAGCTCGGGGTGGCGGGTGCCGCGTCCCTTCTTGAGGTCTTGGGCGGCTACGGCGAGGCTGCGCAGAGCGCTTCCGCCGCCGGCCATGGCGACGTGGCGACCGCCTTCCATCTGGTGCAGGACTTCGGCCATGGCGCCACCGTTGGTGCGGCACAGGACGGCATCGGGATACTCGATCTCTTCGACCCGGGTCGGGGTATCAGGATGCCCGGTCAGCCGAAGCGGAGAGCGGGTGATGGGGAGCCACCGGTTGGCTTCGTTCGCGAGGGCCGGGCCAAAGCGGAAGGACTGGGTGAGGGTGAGGTGAGTCCCGTCGTAGTCGGTCATGATGTCGCGGGCGCCACGCCAGGTGTAGATCTGCTGTGCGCTGTCTCCGACCAGGACGATCTGAGCATGGGCGCGCTGGAGCTTGAGGACGTACTCGAGGACGGGGTTGGTGTCCTGGGCTTCGTCGAGCAGGATGTAGTCGGCATGGATCTGGGGATCGGTGAGCTGCCAGACCTTCACGTAGTGGTCATGCTCCACCTTGAGTTTGGTTCCGGCGGGGTCTTTGACATCCTTCCAGGCCCGTTGAGCGTAGGGCAGGACGGTGGCAGCGAGGACGCGGTGGATGTCAGGGTTTTCGGCACCCCGCTGCAGGGGGACGTGCTTGAGGTCGAGATCCTTGTCTGCTGACTGGCAGAAGCGCAGGACCGTCTGCTTGGCGATGTAGGCGAGGCTCGTGTGCTCGAAGACCCTATCGTTGACGGTGAGTTTCTGGCTGAGGCCCAGGAGGTCGGCTGTCTTCCAGGCGGGAACACGGGCGCCTCCGAAACGGTGCCGGTACCGGTGTCCGACGACGCCGTAAGCCAGACCGTGGCCGGTGCTGCATTTCACGCGGCTGGGAAAGCGGCGTGCGGCAGCTTCCTTGATGGCCCGGTTGAAGGCGATGTACATACCGCGGCGGGACAGGTCTGAGGCTGCGATCAGCTCCAGGGTGGAGGTCTTCCCCGTGCCGGCGCCAGCCTGGAGGACGAGGTCGCTGCCTGAGGTGAAAGCGGTGACTGCGGCTTGCTGCTCATCTGTGGGAGTCAACGAGGGCACTGTATGCACTCTCCATTCCAAATCTCGCGGCGTATCGCACGCCGTGTGGCTTGTCGGAGCGTGACAGACAACACTGACAATGGGTCGCCAAATATTAGGACACATCACCAATACTCGAACACAGGAACCGTTGAGAGGCACTGCCTCCTGCCCCACTCGAATGGCCGATTGAGAGATGGGCACGGGAATCGTAAATATTTGCCGTGTCTGAACGTTTCCACTGGGATGGCTCACCAGCTGAGCCCGATTCGCAGCAGTTTAGTTCTTATCGAACGATGCGTGTCCATCAGTCGAGCCCTTCGACGCTCCTGAGGCGGAATGCCTTTTCCCACTGCCGCTACTGCGGCGAGTTGATGGAGTACTTCGACCGGCACGATCACGGCCGCATCCCGATGGTCCCCAGAGAGTTCCCCTCCGCCCGCTTCCCGGTACAAATGCGCTGGCACGTCCTACGGGGAATCGCGCTACCCGGCGATGGAGGCGCAAGTCACTGTTACGTGCCACACCCGGCATTCTGCGCAGCGGTCGACCACCCGGAGAGCAGCAACGAGCTGACGCACGCACGGGCAGTGTTCCGGCACCGCTTCGAAAAACGTGTCAAACAGGGATTCATCCCGGCACTTCGCCCCTCGGACGAAGACGAGGTCGCCGAGCAACATGTCGAGCCGGTAGGAGGGCTCCGGCATGTCGTCGCCTACGCCAGCGTTCTGTGGCTGGCCCCCGGCAAGATCGAGGATCTCCAGTGCGTCGCACGCGCATGGGGAACGGGAGAGCGGTGCGGGAACGCCGTGTCGCACGACGAAGGTGAGTGGAAAGAGATCGAGATCCCGTACACGCCAGGACGCGCAGGGCAGGATGTGCTGTGGTCGGGCGCAACGATGTGGGTCTACGCCCTCCACACCCTCTACCCCGACGAGTTCCGACGGTGGATGCAGCAACGTTGCTCCCACCACACCGGGGGAGCCGGAATGGACAACGACGCGCTACCACCCCAGTGGGTCCGCTTCCGCCCACTGGCACACGACAAATTCATTCTGCGAGAGCGGCCCGTCCAAGCGGAACTTTCTACGCTGACCGACACCCCCATCGCCAGCATCTTCCTCGAACCGGAACGCACCGTATGCGCGACACCGGACTGCCACAACGGCAGCGTAGCCAAAGTGCCAAAAGGATGGCTCTGCTACAAGTGCGAACGCGTGCAGGAACAGCGCGAACGCATCCACCGGCAATGGGTAAGAAGAAACGACTGACGAGGTCCGCAGTCCTACAGGTCGAACTGCACGAGCTCGACGTCCGTGAACTCGACCTCCAGGCCCGCGGCGCGGCGGCCGTCGTCGCGGAAGTAGACCTCGTCGAGCGCTTCGGCCGCCAGGGCGCGCAGCTGCTCTTCGCCGGCGCCCGTGTCCTGGGCGTCGAAGAGCCGGGCGACGTGGTGCGGGGGCAGGGCGAGGGTGAGGTGGCGGATGCGGGCGTCGTCAGTGGTGCCGGGCGCCGCAGTGAAACCAAAGCGGGCGCGGGTGTCGATGACCAGGCCGGTGGTGGTGGCGGCGGGCGCGTTCGCGGACGTGAGGCTGCCAGCGTTCGCGTACGGCGTCCGCCAGGCGCTGGGCGAGGTCGGCGCGGGGCCGGCGGATCTGGTCCTTCACATAGCGCTCGACGGTGCGTTGCGAGACGCCGAGTACGTCGGCGACCGCGCGGGTGCCCTTGAGCTGTTTAACCAGGTAACGCATCTGCGCACCCGCGCTCTTGGGTGCGGGGCGGGTGAACGCCTTCTGCACCGCCGCATCCAGGCCGTCCCCGAACAGGCTCATCGCCTACTCCTACTCTCCGTTGTCGATGTCGGTGACGGTGCCGTCCTTGATGTACCGGGCGATCGTCTCCGCTCACACTTCCCGACCGCGTTTCGGTTCGGTCCGTGCACCGTCGGCGCAGGGTGCAGAGCGTCGGGGGTCAACGGTGCGCGGGCCTGCAGGATTGCAGGCCGCTCACCGCGCGCGCTGCTCTGTTCGGCGCATGGTTTGAGGAGGCGTCGAGAGTTGGCTTGTCAGGCGTCGCATGCCAATGGCGTTGTAGCGGCGGACCGTGCCCTGACTGAGGCCCATGCAGCGAGCGGTTTGCTCAGTGGAGTAGCCCAGCAGATAGCGCAGCACGACCACCTCGCGCTGCCGCTCCGGTAGCTCGACCAGTGCCGCACAGAACTCAGCCAGCCAAATCTCTGAGACGTCCATCTCATTGGGTTGCTGGCGGAGCACTTCAGGTACCTCAATGGTGAAGGCTGGCACACGCCCATCGCGCCGCAGGGCGCCCTGGACGCGGCGGCGCAGAATGCTGAACGCTGCCTCCTCCAAGTTCTCCTCCGCCATGAGCTCGGTCCATGAGGCGGCAATCTCCCCGATGGCATCCTGCGTGACCTCGTCCCCCTCCGGGCTGCCCAGGTGGAAGCGGGCGAAGGCGTAGAAGGACTCCTCGCGCACTTGAAGGAAAGCATGGAGGGCGAGATCGAGTGCCGGCTGCGCAGTTGCGACTGATTGGTGGGAAAGCGCCGCTGCTCGGCCGCGGGCTGTCTGATCTGCCTTCCAGGCTTTGAGCTCAGTCGAGCTGGCGCTTTCGCTTCGTCTGTGGTGCTCGGGGCACAGCAGGAGCAGGTTGTCGAAGTGGTCGAGGTCCGTGTAGGACGTCGAGGAGTAGCTCTCGATGTGCACGATCTCGACTGCGGTGCGGGGCTGGTCGCCGTCCCAGGTGACGAGGGGGACGGTGCAGCCGGGGTAGGCACACGAGGTCGCAGAGCCGTACAGCAGGGCGAGGGCCTGCTGATTTGGCCTGCTGATCCGCCCGCGCCGGCGCTGCCTCCACAGGGAGGACACCGCATCGCGCTCCTCATCGGTAACGTCCAGGGTTTTGAGGAGGGCGTTCAGCATTTCCGGGTCCGCGGGGAGATGGCCGTTGAGGAACCGGCGGACAGCCGAAGGGCTGGCGTGTGCCGCGTGGGCGATGGTGCGCAGTGAGGGGGAGCCCGCGCGGGCGTGCAGTGACCGCAGCAGCGCGGACAGCTCGTGCGCGGAGGTCACATGTGCGAAGGCTCCTGGTCCGAAGCCGTTGTCGTCGTGCGGGGGCTGATCGTGCAGGGCCTTGAGTTGGGCCGAGCGGCGCATCTCGGCGGCGTGTTTGGCGTCGGTGCCAAGGGCCCGGGCCATCGCGGCGAAGTTCTCCTCGGTGGGCAGGCGGGTGCCGCTCTCGGCTGCGTAGATCGAGGACGGGGGTACCTGGCTGGCGTCACTCAGTTTCTGGACGGACATGCCGGCAGCCTCGCGCAGCGCGCGCACGGAGCGCGCGAAGTCCGCGTACTTGCCCTGCGCCGGTCTGGCCAGGCGTGGCATCCGGTGCTCCCTTGTCGGTCGGCTACGGTCCACACGCATTTTCTCGCGTATGTTTTCTCGCGTCAATGAAACACGTGTAGAGTGTGGTGACAGCAGGTGCCGCGCCCTCCGGGGCACACGTTTCAGCTCCCATCGTGCCAGGAGGGCCCGTGAGTCCGAGGACCGTTCCGGCGCCAACGCTGCCGGGCGAACCCCTGCGCACCATCCTGTCGAGGGACATCCTGCCCGCGTTCCTTGCCGGCGCGTACCGCTCGGCCCGTCCGAGCGCGCTGATCATCGCCGGAGCGCCGGGCAGCGGCAAGACCACCACGGCCGACCACCTCCAGACCATCGCGGTGCCTGGCGCCGTTCGGATCTGCGCCGACCTTCTCAAGGCCGCGCACCCCGGTTACGCGCCGGCGCTTGCCGCCGACGAACAAGGGGCCGGCCTAGTGGTGCGCGCTGATACCTGCCGCTGGGCTCAAGACCTCGCCGCCCGTGCGCGGCTCCTGGGCGCGGACACGGTGGAGGAGATCGCTCTGGACGACCCGCAGACCCTGCGCGTAATGAGCGCGGCGTACCGGTTCGCCGGATATCGCATCCACCTGCTCGTCCTGGACGTACCTCACCCGGTGGGTCAGCTGCGGATCACCACCCGCCATCTGCGGCACGCCCATGAGTTCGGCGTAGTCCGCTATGTGTCGGCCGCGCACCGCGGCGCCTGCGCCGATCAGCTGCCCGACGCGCTCGCCGTGGCGGAGAGCGAGCGTCTCGTCGACCGTGTCACCGTCCTGGGGCACCAGGGGCGCGTCCTGTACCGCAATGCGCTGATCGGTGGAATGTGGGCCCGGCCCGCGGGCGCGGCAGCCGCGGTGGCTGCCGCGAGGCAGCAGATGTGGGACGCCCAGCTGCAGGAAGGCTTCGAGCTGGCTGCGGCAGCCGTGGCCCGCGCCCTGCGTGAGGAGCGGCTGGCCGGCCACCGCCGGCAGGCGGGCACCGAAGACCTGGAGACGGCGCGCGTCCTGGCCTCCCGGCAGCGCCCGGCGACGGACGCGGGCGAGCAGTTCGGCTGTCTGCCACACGGTCAGCGTGTGCGCATCTTCGAGCGGGACATCATCCCCGTGCACCTGAACCACATCACCGCGCACGAGGATCCCCACGTCATCTACGTGATGAGCCAGCCCGGCGGGGGCAAGAGCCTGCGCTCGCGCGACATCCTGAGCCATTACCGCACCCGCGCGCCGACCCTGATCTCCAGCGACTATCTGAAGGCCGCGCACCCCGACTACCGGCGTCTGCTGGTAAAGGACCCGCGCACGGCAGGAGCAGTCATCCGCGCGGACTACAAGTTCTGGCACGCGCAGGCGGAAGCCCGCGTGCGGGAAGGGCGGGGCGACGCGGTCATCGAAATGGCGCCGGGCACTCTGGAAGAGTTCTGGACCAGCATGAGCGGCTTCGCCGCCGCCGGGTACCGCATCACCCTGATCGTCGTGGCGGTGCGGGCCTCTGACAGCCGACAGGCCATCGCCCTGCGCTACCTGCAGCAGACCCGGCAGGGGGCGCCTGCCCGTTTCACAACGGCGCGCGGACACGACCGATGCTTCACCACAGTTACCGCGTGCACCGCCTACGCAGTCCACGTGCCGTCGGTCACGACAGTCCAAGTCGTCGACCGCTGCGGGCGCTGCCTGCACGCCGGCCACGGCGGCACGGACGACCTGGCAGGTGCTCCGGCCGCGGCTTTGGAGGGCGAGCGGGCGCGCCCTTACACCCGCCGTGAGGCTCAGCAGTTCCTCGGGCAGCACGCCGAACTCGTCGCGCAACTTCCACAGCACCGGGTTGAGCTGGACGAGATCGCTGCCCTGGCCGCTCCCCTCATGCCGGTGCCGCACGCCGGTACCACCGGCTGACTTCCTCCTGGTCCGTCTGGCCTCAGTGTGGCGTCCCGCCCGCCTTGAGGCGGGCCAGGTCGGCGTGTGCGCGCGCCGTGATCCGAGCGACGCCGGCCGCGTCAGCGCTCTGCAATTCGTGCAGCACCGCCCCGTAGGCGACGCGCTTCTCGGCCAGGCGGGCGATCATGTCGGCGTCGGGGGCCGGGCGGCGTTCCTCCGCGTCGATCTGTTCGGCGTAGAGGGCGAGGACGGCGAGGACCGCATCGCGGGCCGCCTCGAACTCCAGCTGCCCCACTGGGTCGGGCACGGGCTGGGACTCGGGCATGACCGGCAACTTCCCTCGACAATGGGCGCGGGCCCCCATTGTGTAGACAATGCGCCTGATCACCAAGCACCACCCCTCGGGCCGACCGCACGACAGCCCACCGGCCCCGCGCGCGGACGCGGAAGGAAGGTGAGGGCTGTCACCGGGCGTCGTGCGGGCGTAGGTTGGACCGTCGGCGATCACTTCGGGGGGCGAGTGTGCAGCGGGACTTACGTGCGGTGTTCGGCTCAAACGACCGGAGCTTGCAGTCGGCCGAGGCCTTCACCAACCGCCAATCTCAGTGGCAGACCGTCGCAGCCGCGCTCACCGAACACCTCCAGCACATCAGTGCTCCCAGCTTCGACCCCGAGGACCTCGAGGCGCCTCGCAACCACGTCCTCGTCTTTCACGGCGTGGGCGGTATCGGCAAGACGACCCTGTCCCGAATGGTGGAGGCGGCGCTCACCGACGCCAAGCGGCGGCCTTCCCAGTGGGGCGCACCCGGGTGGCCGGCCGACCGAATTCTGCCTGTGCGCATCGATTTCGCCCGCTCCACGGGCACCGACTTCGAGCAGATCGTCCTGACGATCCGGGCCGCCCTCACCCGGATCGGTCGGCCCCTTCCCGCCTTCGACTTGGCGTTGCGCCGCTACTGGGAGGCCAACCACCCCGGTGAGCCGTTGGAGGAGTACCTTCGCCGCGGCGGTCTCGGCTCCCGGTTCGGGCAGGCCATGCCGCAGCAGATGCAGTCCGCGCTCTCCGACGTCGCCCAGGCACTCATGATGCCCGGCACCATCGGCTCGGTCGTCGGTCAGGTCACCGGCGCTCTGGTCGGTGCGCTGCGTGAACGCCGCCAGACCGTACGGGCCCTGGCAGGGTGCGACCGGCTGGCGGACCTGCTGGAGGCCGAACCCGACCTGGACGCGCTGTCCTTCTACCCTCACCTGTTGGCGTGGGAGCTCGCCCGGCTCCCAGAGGGCAAACGCGTCGTTCCGTTCGTTCTACTGGACACGTTCGAGGACATCGGCGACCGCACCCGTCGCGACTTGGAGCGCCTGATCCAGAGGGCGGTTTGGCTCCTGCCGAATGCCTTTTGGGTGATCACCGGACGCTCTCGCCTGCAGTGGGCCGACCCCGCGCTACAGGGTCAGCTCGACTACACCGGCCCCGCCGCCTGGCCCGGCCTCGTCCACACGGCCCTGCCCGCCGCCCAGACCGGCACACGGCATGTCCTGATCGGCGACTTCTCCCCCGAGGACTGCGACGACTACCTCGCCCGCCGCCTCACCCGCGGCGGGCAGCCCCTCATCAGCGAGCCTGTCCGGCAGGTCATCACCGCACGCTCGCATGGCCTGCCCCTCTACCTCGATCTGTCCGTCGCCCGGTTCCTGGAGCTCAGTCGCAGCGGCCGCCTCCCGCAGCCCGGCGACTTCGACCACGACTTCCCCGCCCTAGTCGCCCGCACCCTGACCGACCTCACGCCCGACGAACGCCACGTCCTGCGCTCGGTGAGCCTGCTCGACGCCTTTGACGTCCCTCTCGCAACCCGGGCCGCTGGCCTCGCCCACGAAAGCCCCGCCCTGCGGCTGACGGAGCGCCCCTTCATTCGCGAGGACTCCTTCGGCCTGTGGCCCTTCCACCTCCACGGCCTGATCCGTTCCGCCGTACGCAACGCCGACGACACCACCGATGACCGCTGGAGTGAACGCGACTGGCAGCAGGCTGCGCAGCACGCCTTCACTGCCCTTGGCGAACAGCACCACAACTCCGCCGGGCCGGGCAGACTGCTGCTGATCGCCTGCCTGCGCCAAGGCCTGCGCCTGGCCCGCGACCACCGACTGGACCTCGGCTGGCTCATCCCGGCGGCCTGGACCTACGTCAGCGACTCCGTGTGGGAACCCCTCGCCCCACCCGACACCGACAACACAGGACTCGACACGGCCGCCGACGCCCTGGTCGAACTCCTCAGCGCACTCGCCCGCCGCCAGCACCAGCACCGCTCGCACACAGTCGCCCGCCTCACCACGGTCATCGACAGTCACCTGCTCCCCGACGACATGCAGCACATGGCCCTGTACTACCGGGCCAAGGCCCACCGCGACCTCGGAAACAGCCCAGCCTCCCGCGCGGGCATGCAGGCCGTCGCCGACGGCCAGGGCCGCCTCGCCCCCGCCGCCCGACGCGGACTCGCGCACCTTGCCCGCATGGCCGGCGACTTCCCCACCGCCCTGGCCACCGCCCACACCCTGGGCTGGGAAGGCCGCCACCACCGCGTCCAAGGCGACATCTGGTGGCCCCACGGCGACATGAACCGCGCCGCCGTCGCATACGCCGCCGCACGCGACGAAGCCGAACACCACGGTGTCACCGGTGAACGTGGCAACAGCCAGGCCCACCGCGCCTTCGCTCTGGCCTTCACCGACCCGGCCGTCGCCGACAGGGAACTCGCCCTCGCTGAGCAGCTTCTGGCCAGCGTGGATCTACGCGCCACCACCCTGATCACCCGGATCGCGGCGCTCGCCCGCGACGCCGGCCGCACCGACGCCGACATCGACGACCGCGCCCGGGTGCTGCGCGCTGAGATCCTTGCCTCGGGCGTGACGTACACCGAGCTCGCTTTGGACCTCGCCCTCGCCTTCCACCACGCAGTCCGCAACGACGAGGACCGGGTGGCCGCGACGATCGCCAGGCTGCGCGAGAACACCCGCGGCGGCGACTTCGCCTACTACGGCGACATCGTCGCCTTCATGGCCGACCTGCCCCTCGAGGAAGCCTCACCGACACGCTGGATCGACGGCGCCCAGCACACGCGGCGGCGATGGCGAGGCCTGGTCACGGCCCGCCGCGACGACCTGCGTACCACGCGGTGACCGCATGGATGCAGGACTGGCGGGTCTTCTCGGTGGTGTCATCGGCGCAGCAGTAGGAGCCCTCGGGGCAGCCGAGGCGGCGTACATAACTGCGCGTAAGGCTGAGCAGCAGGCGCGCATACAGGCGGCCCAGACTCAGCTTGCACAGACACAGTTGCAGCTCCGCCTGGAACACCTCAACCAGCGACGTGAACCCCGGGGCAGCCCCTCTACACCCGGGTCCTCGTGGAAGGCCCCGACTCCATGATCGAGCCCACCGGCAAGATGGAGTACGCCCTGCACGAGATCCTCCACCCCATTGAGGACCCTCTCGGAGACTTCCACGAAGACGTCTCCGAGTTCCGCAACGACGCCCAGAAGGCAGTGTGGGTGTTCACCGCTGCCGCCAGGAAGGCGCTGAATGACGACGAGCTGGCAGCTCGCCTCACCGCCCCGCTGGACCATCCATAGCAGCAGCCTGCCGCATACCTGAGTGCAGACAGCCCGATGACCGCCACGCAGGTCAAGTGCACGCAGGGAAGAGCTGGCATGCACGCAGCGAGGGCCGCCCCGGTCAGGGCGGCCCTCGCAAAGTCTGAACCCTGGGCGTATAGCCTGCCTGCTTGAGGCTACTAGGGACGATTCCAGGGTCTTCGCTTGAGATTATACATAGCATTACCCGCTGTGCCCAGTACGCAGCCTTCAGACCCACAGCATGCAACCGTGATCGCACTGCTCAGCCCTGCCAGGATCAATCCTTACCTGACTGCCTGCGCAGGACGGCAAGACCAAGCACTCAGCCTGTACCGCTGGAATAGCACTATTGCTGCCGCCTTCTTCGAAGACCTTGGGCACCTTGAGGTGATGCTGCGCAACGCCCTGGACCAACGGCTCGTCATCCGCCAGCAACGCCGGAACAGGCAGCAGGAGTGGTTCGACGATCCCGCCGTCCCCTTGGCCCCAAGGGCCCGCACCGACATCCACGAGGCTCGCAGACGAGCCTCCGTGACCGGTGCCTCAACCCCTCGCGGAAAGATCATCGCCGAGCTCAATTTCGGATTCTGGCGCTTCCTAGTCGCACGCCAGTACCAGGCGACTCTCTGGCCCGACCTGGCACGTGCCTTCCCGAACGCCCCTCGGCGCGCCCTGACGCTCGTCGAGGATCCGTTGAAGCGGCTCCACAGGCTACGCAACCGGATAGCCCACCACGAAGGCATCTGGGACCAGAACCTCGCAGGCCGGCGCAACGACGTGCAGAACCTACTGACGTACCTTGATCACGATGCTGCCGCATGGGTCGCTGCCTCCTCCCGCATCGACACCGTACTCAGCCAGCGTCCCTGAGCGCTTCAGTTGGCGAGTTGAGCAGACCCGCTGACCAGCGGCGATGCCGAGCGCTGCTCTCCGCGGAACGGAGCTCCGGAGCGCCGCGTCCCGCTGACCAACGGAAACGCCGATGCTCAACTAGCCAACTCGAACGCTCACCGGCCAATGAAGCGCTCAGTCACACGCCCCTGGCCGAAGGCGACGACCGCCGCAGCCCTACAGGTCGAACTCCACGTGCTCGACGTCTGTGAACTGGACTTCCAGGCCCGTGGCGCGGCGGCCGCCGTCGCGGAAGTAGACCTCGCCGAGCGCTTCGGCCGCGAGGGCGCGCAATTGCTGTTCGCCGGCGCCCGTGTCCTGGGCGTCGAGGAGTCGGGCGGCGTGGTGTGGGGGCAGGGCGAGGGTGAGGTGGCGGATGCGGGCGTCGTCGGTGGTGCCGGGTGCGGCGGTGAAGCCGAAGCGGGCGCGGGTGTCGAGGACCAGACCGGTGCTGGTGGCGGCCTGGCGGCGGGCCTGGGCGCGGATGCGGGGCTGCCAGCGCTGGCGTACGGCGTCCTCCAGGCGCTGTGCGAGGTCGGCGCGCGGGCGGCGGATCTGGTCCTTGACGTACCGCTCGACGGTGCGTTGCGAGACGCCGAGCAGGTTGGCCACGGCGCGGGTGCCTTTGAGTTGCTTGACCAGGTAGCGCATCTGCGCGCCGGCCGACTTGGGGATGGGGCGGGTAAACGCCCCTTGTACGGCGCGGTTAAGGCCGTCTCCGATGATGCCCATGAGGGCACTCCTTCATGATCGGCTGTGCGGTCTGCAGAGGGGCGATCATCGGCGGGCCGGGGAGTTTGTCAGGCCCGCCCTTGATCGCGCCGCACAGCGGCCTCCAGGTCGCTTGACGCGCCCTCAGGCGTTCTGTGGGTGGGTCAGGTGCGGGCCATGTCGACGAACCGGGAGTAGTGCAGCTGGCTGGCGACGGTCACGCAGGCGGTGGGTCCGAACCGGTTCTTCTCAATGATCAGGTCGACTTCACCGGCGCGCGGGGACTCCTTGTCCTCCGCGTCGGGCCGCTCGACCTTGATGACCACCGATGCGTCGTTCTTGATGGCTCGTGATTCGCGCATGAGGCCGTCGTCGTTGAGCTGGGACAGGGCGATGACGTGGCAGCCGAGCTGAACGGAGAGGTTCTTCAGGCCGCGGGAGACGGCGGCGACGGCCTGCTCGCGTGTGATGTTGCGGAACTGCTCGGTCTCAACCAACTGCACGTAGTCCACGACCAGAAGGCCAAGGCCTTCGGCGCGGGCGCTGGCACGGGCGGCGGAGGCAATGTCGCCCAGGGAAGCGCCGTCGGGCCGGTAGACCCGCAGCGGCAGCTTTTGGAACAGCTTGGGTCCCAGGGCGTGGATGGTCTCCCATCCTTCCGGGGTGAGGCCACCCTGGTGGGTGAGGTGGTGCAGGGCGATCTTTCCCTCAGCGGCGGCGATCTTCTGCATCAGCTCGGTACTGCTCATCTCCAGCGAGGAGAACATCACCGGGGCGCCCGTCTTGGCGGCGGCAACGGCCATGTTCAGTGCGAGCGTGGACTTGCCCACGCCGGACTGCGCGGCCACCACGGTCACGTTGCCCGGCTGCATGCCGGAGGTGAGGGTGTCGAGGTCGGCGAACCCGTAGGTCAGGCCCACTCGCCGTCCGTTCTGAATGTCTTCGGTCTCCGCGACAAAGTCGAGGTAGAGGTCGCCGACCACAGGCGGTGCTTCGTGCAGGCCCGGAGTGCCGGCGACGATGTCGGTGAGCTGTTGCTCGACCAGGGTGCGCACTTCGTCCTCGTCGCCGGCCTCGCTGAAGGCGTACTCGAGGATGCGGTTGGCCGAGTCGATGACCGCGCGCCGGTAGGCCTTGGCGCGGACGATCTCGGCGTAGCGCGGGCCGTGCGCGGGGGTGGGCGGAGCCTGCACGCACACGTGCAGGTAGGAGACGCCGCCGACCCGGGCCAGCTCCCCACGCTCAGTCAGCGCATTGCCGACGGTGACCGGGTCCACGGGCTCACCCGCCTGGTGAACCTCCAGGATCGCGCGGTGGATCGCCTGGTGGGCGGGCCGGTAGTACTCCTCGGCGACGAGACCCGTGTCCAGGATCTCGCCGAAGAACCGGTAAGAAGCGCTCTTCGGACTGCCAGACAGCAGCAGCGATCCAAGGACCGACTGTTCGGCCTGGAGATCCTGCGGCGGCACGCGGGTGAACGCGGCAGGCTGCTTATCCTCACGCGCGTCGAGATCGTCACCGGGGATGTCGTGGCTCTGGGCGGGGATGCTGGTAGACACTAGAAGTCTCCTGGTCAGTGTGAGTGGTCAGGGGATTTCGCGGGCCGTTCCCCTGCACGGGAGCGGCCCGCACTGCCGTCTCGTCAGGCAGGCACGGTCATCGCGCAGTCCACGCAACCCCTGCGGTAGCGCGCCGGGTGATCCGGGCACCGCTCAGCGGTGGCGCCCTGGCCCCGGCCGGCACCGGTGACGATGGCGTAGCGCGGAAGATCCCTGATCCGCGTCGGAACCAGCGACGACGGCCGCTTGAAGCCCTCCGGATCCCGCGTGACCTCCCGCACCAGCAGCAGGTGATCGACCTCGAAGATCGACGGCCAGCCCTGCTCAGCCATCGACCGCAACAGCAACGGCGCGTACTTGCG
>Ga0247820_10000250_pt1 | contig 27559 bp, 22 predicted proteins | sample 13C_Glucose_Day1_2_FD_192480 | JGI IMG/M metagenome (GOLD analysis project Ga0247820, IMG submission 192480) | Soil microbial communities from agricultural site in Penn Yan, New York, United States - 13C_Glucose_Day14 | ecosystem: Environmental > Terrestrial > Soil > Agricultural land | place...
GGGGTGGGGTGCGCGGCCCGGCGCTTCCGGGGTGCCGCTGCGCCCACCCGTGCCGCCCCAGCGGCACGACTGCCCGCAGCTGCGGAGGCGTGATTGCCCGCAGCGGCGGAGGCGTGATTGCCCGCAGCGGCGGAGGCATGGTTGCCCGCAGCTGCGGCGCTCGACGGCAGTGCGGCTGTGGCGTGCGCGGTGCGGGACTGTCCGCAGCGGCCGGGCTGGGGCGGAGGGGGAGGTCAGTCGTCGAGGGTGGCGAGGTCTCGGAGGCGGCGGGTCTGGGCGGCGCGTTCCGCGGTGCGCTGTTCGTCGTAGGTGCGGTGCTGGGCGCCGCGGAGCAGGGACTTGGTCTCGATGACGGCGTCACGCGGGGCGGCCAGCAGCGCCGCGGCGAGGTCCTGGACCGCCGCGTCCAGCTCGGCCGCGGGCACGGCGAGGTTGGCCAGGCCGGTGCTGACGGACTCCTCTGCCGTGACGAAGCGGCCCGTCGCGCAGATCTCCAGCGCGCGGGCGTAGCCGACCAGTCCCACCAGGGGGTGCGTACCGGTCAGGTCGGGGACGAGACCGAGGCTGGTCTCGCGCATGGCGAACTGCACGTCGTCCGCGACGACGCGCAGGTCACAGGCGAGGGCCAGCTGGAAGCCCGCCCCGATGGCGTGTCCCTGGACGGCCGCGATGGACACCACGTCGTTGCGCCGCCACCAGGTGAACGCCTCCTGGTACTCGGCGATGGTCGCGTCCAGCGTGGCGTCGTCGCGGTGCGCGAGGTCGATGAACGACGGCTCGCCCTCGATTCCCTCGGGAGTGAACATCTGCCGGTCGAGACCGGCGGAGAAGGACTTGCCCTCCCCGCGCAGCACCACGACCCGGACGGAGCCGGGCAGCAGCCGGCCCGCCTCGGTCAGCGCCCGCCACAGAGCGGGGCTCTGCGCGTTGCGCTTGGCCGGGTTGGTCAGCGTCACCGTGGCGATCGCGTCGTCGACGGTGAGCCGTACGCCGTCCTTGTCGAGTACCGGACCGAGGTCCTGGGCGGACGAAGCCATGGGGCGCCTCCGATGGGTGCGGTCGTCTAAGTGACTGCACAGTAACCACCCGGCCGGTCAGTCGTCCGACCGGGTGGCCACCATCGGGATCGTGGCGCGCCCGGGTCAGGCCGAAGGGGCCTTTTTGCCCCGTGTCGCCCCGCCACGCCCTCGGAGCGTGACGCCCGACTCGCTGAGCATGCGGTGAACGAAGCCATACGAGCGGCCGGTCTCCTCGGCCAGCGCCCGGATGCTCGCACCGGCGTCGTACTTCTTCTTCAGGTCTGCCGCGAGCTTGTCGCGCGCGGCGCCGGTCACCCGGCTGCCCTTCTTCAGAGTCTCGGCCACCCGTGCCTCCTCATGGGAAGTGCGCTCTGGTCTCCTCATGATCACCCCTCCCGGCCCTCATGGCCACCCATTCGGCAAGGTCGATGAGACAAGGTTGTGACGACGGGAGCGCGTCCCCACATACGGAATGACAGATTCCGCGGGGTGCGAGCGGTACCTCCGAACGGGTTCTTCCGCGAAGTACCAGGTCAGAAAGGTGCGACGGCCGAGCCCCGGTCCACCGGGGGCTCGGCCGCGAAATCCGTGTAGGACACACCTCGGGATGAGGAGATCTCACACGAATGATGGATCACGGATGGGCCGAATGATCCATACGCCGTGGATCACGCCTTCGGTCAACCGGTCAGGCGAGGGCGACCAGGTCCGCGTAGTCGGCGCCCCACAGGTCCTCGACGCCGTCCGGCAGCAGAATGATCCGCTCCGGCTGGAGCGCCTCGACGGCGCCCTCGTCGTGCGTGACGAGGACCACCGCGCCCTTGTACGTGCGCAGCGCGCCGAGGATCTCCTCGCGGCTGGCCGGGTCGAGGTTGTTGGTGGGCTCGTCGAGCAGCAGCACGTTCGCGGAGGAGACCACCAGGGTCGCCAGCGCGAGACGGGTCTTCTCACCGCCGGACAGGACACCGGCCGGCTTGTCGACGTCGTCGCCGGAGAACAGGAACGAGCCGAGCACCTTGCGGACCTCGACGAGGTCCAGGTCGGGCGCGGCGGAGCGCATGTTCTCCAGGACCGAGCGCTCGGGGTCGAGGGTCTCGTGCTCCTGCGCGTAGTAGCCGAGCTTGAGGCCGTGGCCGGGGACGACGGCGCCGGTGTCCGGCTGTTCGACGCCGCCCAGTAGCCGCAGCAGGGTCGTCTTGCCGGCGCCGTTGAGGCCGAGGATGACCACCCGGGAGCCCTTGTCGATGGCCAGGTCGACGTCGGTGAAGATCTCCAGGGAGCCGTACGACTTCGACAGGCCCTCGGCCATCAGCGGGGTCTTGCCGCAGGGCGAGGGCTCGGGGAAGCGCAGCTTGGCGACCTTGTCGGACTGGCGGACGTCCTCGAGGCCGGACAGCAGCTTCTCCGCGCGGCGGGCCATGTTCTGCGCGGCGACCGTCTTGGTGGCCTTGGCGCGCATCTTGTCGGCCTGGGCGTTGAGCGCGGCCGCCTTCTTCTCGGCGTTCTGCCGTTCGCGCCGGCGGCGCTTCTCGTCGGCCTCGCGCTGCTGCTGGTAGAGCTTCCAGCCCATGTTGTAGACGTCGATCTGGGCGCGGTTGGCGTCCAGGTAGAACACCTTGTTGACGACCGTCTCGACCAGGTCGACGTCGTGGGAGATCACGATGAAGCCGCCGCGGTAGGTCTTGAGGTAGTCGCGCAGCCAGACGATCGAGTCGGCGTCGAGGTGGTTGGTCGGCTCGTCGAGGAGCAGGGTGTCCGCGTCGGAGAACAGGATCCGCGCCAGCTCGACTCGGCGGCGCTGACCGCCGGAGAGGGTGTGCAGGGGCTGGCCGAGCACCCGGTCGGGCAGGTTCAGCGCGGCGGCGATGGTGGCGGCCTCGGCCTCGGCGGCGTATCCGCCCTTGGTGAGGAACTCCGTCTCCTGGCGCTCGTACTGCTTGAGGGCCTTCTCGCGGGTGGCGCCCTGTCCGTTGGCGATGCGCTGCTCGTTGTCGCGCATCTTGCGGATCAGCACGTCGAGGCCGCGCGCGGAGAGGATGCGGTCGCGGGCGAGCACGTCGAGGTCGCCGGTGCGGGGGTCCTGGGGCAGATAGCCGACCTCGCCGGAGCGGGTGACGGTGCCGCCGGCGGGGATGCCCTGGCCGGCGAGGACCTTGGTGAGGGTGGTCTTGCCCGCGCCGTTGCGGCCGACCAGGCCGATGCGGTCGCCCTTGGCGACGCGGAAGGTGGCGCTTTCGATGAGGACGCGGGCACCGGCGCGCAGCTCGATGCCGGAGGCGGAGATCACGGACAGACTCCAGGGCAGGTGTGGGTGGCGGTGGGCGGCTGAGGACGTTCCCGCCGTCTAATGCGCGAGGAGAATGGCCATGCGAGCCATTCTAACGGGGCGGTGCAAGCGCTTTTTTCTGCGTGCGGGTCCCCCGGCCGTCCTCGGCGGCCGGTGCCAAACTGGGCGACATCCGGACATACGGCTGAGGAGTGATCGCATGGCGGGTACGGGCGGCGGGCGTCCGAGCGTGGTTCCGACACTGCTGTACAGGGACGCGAAGGCGGCGATCCGGCAGCTCACGGAGGCCTTCGGGTTCACGGAGCTGTCGGTGTACGAGGGCGAGGACGGCACCGTGATGCACGCCGAGCTGGTGCAGGGGAACGGTGCGGTGATGCTGGGCACGAAGGGCCGCGGAGGGGTCTTCGACACGGCGATGGAGGGCGCGGGCCCTGCCGGGGTGTACGTCGTCGTGGACGACGCCGACGCACACCACCGGCGCGCGGTGGAGCAGGGCGCGGAGATCCTGATGCCCCCGACGGACCAGGACTACGGCTCCCGCGACTACCTGGCCCGCGACCTCGAGGGCAACGTCTGGAGCTTCGGCACCTACGCCCCGGAGACCGGGGCCTGAGGCGCGGCCCGGAGCTCCCGTCCGGGTCCGGGACGCCGGGCGGCGCGCCCCCGGGGACCGGTGTCAGCCGCCGGTGTGGACCTGGAAGGCGGCGCGGCGGACCGCCTTGGCGAGGGCCGGGTCGGGGTGGGCGGCGGCGAGCGCGACCAGTACCTGGACGGTGCGCGGGTGGCCGACGGCGCGCACCTCGGTGAGCAGCGCGGGGACGGTCGGCTGTATCGCGGACTCCAGATGCCTGACCAGCAGGGGGGCCTCGCCGTGGTCGGCGACGGCGGCCGCCGTGTCCACCCACAGCCAGGTGGCCTCCTCCCGGGTGAGGATCTCGTGGGCGTCCTCGGGGTCGGCGCCGTCGTGCTCGGCGAGCCACAGCAGGGCGTAGGGGCGCAGCGTCGGCTCGTCGAGGGCGGCGCGGACCTCGGGCTCGGCGGGGGCGCCGACCACCCGCAGCGCCTCGAAGGCGAGGCCGCGCAGCAGGGCGTCCTCGCCGCGTGCGGCGGCGATCAGTTCGGTGACGGCGCTGCCGACGGGGCGGGCGGCGAGCCAGGCGCGGTACTCGGCGCGGGCCGCGTTGGGGCGCAGCCGGCCGCAGCCGCGCAGCATGTCCTCGGCGCCCTGCTCGATGTTCCCGGCGGGGCTCTGCGCGGCGACGCAGATCTGCTCCAGCTTGACCCACACCGCCCAGTTGCCGAGCGGGGTGAGCGTGGCGTGCCCGTCGCCGTAGGTGAGGGCGCCGACGGAGGCGAGTGCCCGCAGCGCCCAGTCGAGCAGCGGTGCGAGCGGGGCGTCGGCGGCCGGTGCGGCGAGCGCGGGGCGCGGCCGCTGCAGCGGGACCGCGGGTCTGAGGTCACGGTCGGGGCCGGGGGCCTCGGACGGCGGCGCGTAGTCGACCTCGCACCGCTCCGTGCGCAGTTCTGTCACGCGCTGCTCGAGGAGGTCGAGGAGCTGGGGCACGGGGACCGGGCCGGCGGAGAGCTGGAGGAAGGAGAGGACCTGCGGCATGGCCGTGACGACCTCGGCGACGGCGGCGGCCTCGTACTCCTCGGGCTCCGGGTGGGCGAGCGACCACGCGTCGCAGAGGGCGACCCAGCCGCGCAGTACGGCGCTGTCGTCGCGGTCCCAGGCGCGCAGCCGCCAGCCGGGGCGGGCGCTGTCGCCGTGCACCTCGATGAGACCGGCCAGCCGGGCGGTGTCCCAGTCGGCGCGGACCTGAGCGGAGGTCAGGCCCAGGGCACGGGCCGCCCGTTCGGCGGTCGCGTCGGAGAGGGTGGCCTTGCCGTCGGCGGTGGCGCTGTCCCCGCCGGGGCCGAGGGCGGCGTCGGCCCAGCGGGCGACGCGGGCCGCGGCGGCCAGACCGGAGCGCGCCATTCTGGCCAGCTCCGCCGGTGCCGGCGTGCCCTCCGGGGGGCGGGGCGCGGGGCGGCGCGACCGCCGCTGGTTCATCGCTCTGGGGGCGGCGGCCAGGGGTCGCGGTCGGACGAGTCGAAGCCTGGAGTCGCGCGGGATACGGGACGTCACGGGTGCAGTCTTCCGCGTGACGGTCCGAAAACCCAAACGGAATGTCGACGGGGGCCGTGGAACGGCCCTCGCCCCGGGCCCGGATGCAGCCGGAGGGAAGGATTCAGGCCACTGGTTCGACGGTAAACGGAATCCCCGGCACCGCCTCCCCCGCCTCCGGGCCGCCGTCACATGAGGGGGGTGAGGAAGCGCCGCAGGATCTCCTCGTAGGAGTGCGGGTCCGCGTTCCACATCGCCGCGTGCGAGGCGCCCCTGACGGTGTGCAGGGTGATGGTGTTCGGGTGGGCGGCGGCCAGCCGGCGGGAGAACCGCCAGGGGGCCACCGTGTCGTCGGGGCCGTGGAAGATCTGGGTGGGCACCGTGATCCGGTTCGTGTGCGCGGCACCGGGCCTGCGGTCGCCGTACAGGCCGGTTCGGCCCTGGGCGGCGCGCACCGCGAGCGGCAGCAGGGGGGCCGGGGTGCGCCGGGCCGCGGCGAGGGCGCGCAGGGTCGCCTCCCAGTTGAGCACCGGGGAGTCCAGGATCAGACCGGCGACGCGAGCGCGCACCTCGGAGCGGGCGGCGGCGCGCAGCGCCATGGCCGCGCCGGTGGACCAGCCGTAGAGGATCACCTGCCGGGCGCCGGAGTCCACGGCGTGGTGGAGCGCGGCGTCGAGATCGCGCCACTCGGTCTCGCCGAGGTGGTTGAGGCCGTCCGGGGAGCGGGGCGCGCCGGGGTCGCCGCGGTAGGCGGGGGCCAGCACCGGGATGCCGTGGCGGTGCAGGTACTCCATGAGGTTCATGGTGTGTTCCCGGGTGGCGCCGAGGCCGTGGACGGCGATCACCCAGGTGTCCCGGGCCCCGGGGACGAACCACGCGGGCAGCGGTCCGAGTTCGCCGGGGATGTCGAGGGCGGTGCTGTCCAGGCCGAGGGCGGTGCCCGGCTCGCCGGTGTACAGGTTCGGGACGAGCCAGGCGCGGTCGCCGGGCTCCACGGTGCCGTAGGTGACGCGTTCGAGACGGCGTGCCACGGTGTCGGCGGACTCCGGGGCGCCGGCCAGCACGGGTCCGACCACGGCGTGGAACGCGTCACCGGCGAGGCCGTAGGTGCCCGGGCGCAGCGCGGCGAAGTCCCGGGTGAGGCTGATCCGGCCGGCGGCGGTGGCGTGGACGGTGAGTCTGGGCTCGGTGGGGAGGGGGCCGCCCGGGGGCGTCCTGAGGGCGGCGTCGCTGGCGAACCGGCCGGCGGCGACCGCAGCGGCGGCCCCGGCCCCCAGCACGGCGGTGACGGCAGCGGCCGTCGCTCTGACAGTGCGCACGCTCTCCAGTGTCATGTCGGAACGGGTACCCGGCCAGCGGGCGAACGTGCGGGGTGGCGGGCGGGCGGTCCGGGGGCTCAGCCCCGCTGGCCGTAGTCCCGCAGGCGTTCGCCCACCTCCGCCAGCTGCTCCGGGGTCAGCAGACTCGGGGACAGGGCCGGCAGCGAGGACGCGGTCAGCCAGAGACGGCACATCCACTCCAGCTGGGCCGTGCGGTCGTAGGCCTGGTCGAGCGTGGTGCCGTGGGTGACGGTGCCGTGGTTCTGCAGGAGGCAGCCGGTGCGGCCGTCGAGCGCGCGGAGCATGTTCCCGGCCAGCTCGTCGGTGCCGTACGTGGCGTAGCGGGCGACCCGGACGGGTCCGCCGAGCGCCGCGGCCATGTAGTGGATCAGCGGCAGTTCGTCGACGAGCGTGGAGACGGCCGTCGCGTGCACGGCGTGGGTGTGCACGACGGCGCGCGCCCCGGTCGTGCGGTAGACGGCCAGGTGCATGGGCAGCTCGCTGGTGGGGACGAGCGTGCCGAGGACCTGCCGGCCGGTGAGGTCGACACCGGTCACGTCGTCCGGCGTCAGCCGGTCGTACGGCACCCCCGACGGCGTGACCAGGACGGTCTCGCCGACCCGCACCGAGACGTTGCCGGAGGTGCCGACGACGAGTCCGTCGGTGACCGTCCGGCGCGCGGCCCCGACGAGTTCCGCCCAGGCGCGCACCTCCTCCTCGCCCGCCCGCCTTCGCTCGGTCATGCCGCGATCCTGCCAGGCGCGGCACGCTTGCGGGTGACGGACGTCTCTTCTGCGGGCCCTCGGCCGGCCGGGGAAGATCCACCGGAGGCGGCCGGGCCCCCGGGCGCCGGGCCGCCCACGGGGACACGGCACCGGCCCCGCCATCCGGCGGAGCGCCCACCCCCTCTTACGGTCACCACGATGCCCATTCCAGTTCATCTTCCGTTCACCCTGGTTACCTACGTTCGACCAGCCAATGACCTCGAACGATTGCCTGGGTAAATGGAAAGCTTCTCGCTGATCCTCGCGATTGTGGTGGTAACCGCTCTCGCGTTCGATTTCACGAACGGTTTCCACGACACCGCGAACGCGATGGCAACGACCATTTCGACCGGTGCGCTCAAGCCCAAGGTCGCGGTGGCCATGTCCGCCGTGCTGAACCTTGTGGGCGCCTTCCTCTCGGTGGAGGTCGCCAACACGATCTCCAAAGGCCTCGTCGACGAGGCCGGCATCCGTCCCGAGGTCATCTTCGCCGCCTTGGTCGGCGCGATCCTCTGGAACCTCCTGACCTGGCTGGTCGGCCTGCCGTCCAGTTCCTCGCACGCCCTGATGGGCGGCCTGATCGGCGCCACCGTCGCCTCCGCCGGCTTCGGCGCGGTGCACGGCGACGTGCTCGTCACCAAGGTCCTGATCCCCGCCATCGCCGCCCCGCTGGTGGCCGGCCTCGCCGCGATGCTCGCGACCCGGCTGACCTACCGCATGGGCAAGAAGGCCAACGGCAAGGCCGCCGAGAAGGGCTACCGCGCCGGACAGATCGCCTCCGCCGGACTGGTCTCCCTGGCCCACGGCACCAACGACGCCCAGAAGACGATGGGCATCATCACCCTCGCCCTGGTCGCCGGCGGCACCCTCGCCCCCGACTCCGACCCGCCGATGTGGGTCATCCTCTCCGCGGGCATCGCCATCGCGCTCGGCACCTACCTCGGCGGCTGGCGCATCATCCGCACCATGGGCAAGGGCCTCACCGACCTCCAGCCGCAGCAGGGCTTCGCCGCCCAGACCAGTGCCGCGACGGTCATCCTGGCCTCCTCGCACCTCGGCTTCTCCCTCTCCACCACGCATTCCGTTTCCGGTTCCGTGATGGGTGCGGGCCTGGGCCGCAAGGGCGGTGTCGTCCGCTGGTCGACGGCCACCCGGATGTTCGTCGCCTGGGGCCTGACGCTGCCGGCGGCGGCCCTGGTCGCGGCGCTCGCCGAATGGGTCTGCGGCTTCGGCAGCTGGGGCACCGCCGTCGTGGCCGTCTTCCTCGTCTCCTCCAGCGCGGCGATCTGGAAGATCTCCCGGCGCGAGGTCGTCGACCACACCAACGTCAACGACCACGACGTGCCGGGCGAGGAGCCGTCCGGCGTGGTGACGCAGGCGATGGCCGCCGTGAGCCCGCCCCCGGCGGGCGCCGTGACCGAGGAGTTCGCCACGATCCCGGCCCCCGCCGACACGGCACCGCCGGCCAAGACCACCGTCTGACCGCGACCCGGTAGACCCCGGCACGAAGGAAGAAGAGCACCATGAAGATCGACTGGGCGGCCCTCGGTTCCGTCTTCGGCGTCAGCCTCGTGGTCACCGTGGCTCTGGTGGCCCTGTTCACCCTCGGCATCAGCGGCCTGTCCCGCCGCGAGCGGGCCGCCGCGCAGGGCCAGTCCGCGGCCCTGGCGGTCACCGGCGCCTACGCCTGCTTCGCCGCGTGCGCGGCGGCGGTGGCGTACGGCATCTACCTGATCATGGCCTGATCCCTCCCCGGTCACCGCGACCGCGGAAGGTCTCCGTCCCACGGGCGGTGCTGGAGCCCCGGCTCCCGCACCGCCCTTCGGCGTGCGCGCGCCCCGCGGTTCCCCCACCGAAGCCCCTCTGTGGGCCTCAGCACACTTCAGCCTCGCAGGTCAACGGCAAGTTGACGGCCCTTCCGGAGCCGTGGTGGACTGCCTCAGCCAATACGGCGGCAGGAGAGGAAGCCGGTGCGATTCCGGCGCGGTCCCGCCACTGTCACCGGGGTGCATCCGCACCCCGGGAGCCAGGAACTCTCGCCGCCGGTCTCGTCGAACCAGGGCGTGGACACCCTGAGTGAGGACATATCGCCATGCGCGGCTGCCTGTTGAGGTCGACCAGCGAGACACCGCCCCGCTCCGGGGCCGTTCCCTCCGGATCCGTCACCGGCTGAACCCATGGGTGCCGATCGCGTGTTCGCGTACGGCGCCGCCGCCGGCCTCCTCGGCGACCTGCTCCTCGGCGATCCCCGCCGCGGTCATCCGGTCGCCGCTTTCGGACGGGCCGCGGCCGCCGTGGAACGGGTGCTGTGGCGGGACGACCGGGGCCGGGGCGCCGTGCACACCGCCGTGTGCGTCGGCGGGACCGTCGTCCTGGGAAGCCTCGCCGCCCGCTCCGTACGCTCCTCCCCCGCTGCCTCCGCCGCCCTGACCGGCGTCGCCACCTGGGCCGTCGTCGGCGGGACCTCGCTGGCCCGGGAGGCCCGCGCCATCGGGCGGGCGCTGGACGCCGGGGACGTCGAGGCGGCCCGGGCGCGGCTGCCGCACCTGTGCGGCCGCGACCCCTGGGCGCTGGACGCCGACGGGATCGCCCGCGCGGTGGTCGAGTCCGTCGCCGAGAACACCTCCGACGCCGTGGTGGGCGCGCTGGTGTGGGGCGCCGTCGCCGGGGTGCCGGGACTGCTCGGGTTCCGGGCCGTCAACACGCTCGACGCGATGGTCGGCCACAAGTCCCCGCGCCACCTCCGCTACGGCTGGGCCTCCGCCCGCCTCGACGACGTGGCCGGCTGGCCGGGGGCGCGGCTGACCGCCGTGCTCGCCGCGCTCGCGGGCCCCGACCCGCGCGGCGCCGTACGGGCGTGGCGCGCCGACGCCGCGAAGCACCCCAGCCCCAACGCCGGGCCCGTGGAGGCGTCGTTCGCCGGCGCGCTCGGCGTGCGGCTCGGCGGGACCCTCTCCTACGGCGGGCGGGTCGAACACCGGCCCGTCCTCAACGGCGGCGGACGTGCCGTGTCCGTGGCCGACATCGACCGGGCGGTACGGCTCTCGCGGCGGGTCGGCTGGCTCGCGCTCGCGGCCGGTGCCGCCGCGCGGAGGGTGACGAAGGGACGTGCATCGTGAACGGTGGGGGGCTGCTGGTCGCCGGGACCACCTCGGACGCCGGCAAGAGCGTGGTGACCGCCGGGATCTGCCGGTGGCTGGCGCGGCAGGGCGTCAAGGTCGCGCCGTTCAAGGCGCAGAACATGTCGTTGAACTCGTTCGTGACGCGGGAGGGCGCCGAGATCGGGCGGGCGCAGGCCATGCAGGCCCAGGCCTGCCGGGTGGAGCCCACCGCGCTGATGAACCCGGTGCTGCTGAAGCCGGGCGGCGAGCAGTCCAGCCAGGTGGTGCTGATGGGCAGGCCGGTCGGCGAGATGACCGCCCGCGGCTACCACGGCGGACGCCAGCAGCGGCTGCTGGGCACGGTGCTGGACTGTCTGGAGCAGTTGCGGGGCGCGTATGACGCGGTGATCTGCGAGGGTGCCGGGAGCCCGGCCGAGATCAACCTGCGGCGCACCGACATCGTGAACATGGGGATCGCCCGGAGCGCCGGGCTGCCCGTCCTCGTCGTCGGCGACATCGACCGGGGCGGCGTCTTCGCCTCCTTCTTCGGCACCGTCGCCCTGCTCTCCCGCACGGACCAGGAGCTGGTCGCCGGGTTCCTGGTGAACAAGTTCCGGGGCGACGTGTCTCTGCTGGAGCCCGGACTGGAGATGCTGCACGGCCTCACCGGGCGCCGGACCTACGGCGTGCTGCCCTTCCGGCACGGGCTCGGCATCGACGAGGAGGACGGGCTCCGGGTGTCGCTGCGCGGCGCCGTCCGCGAGTCGGCGGTGGCCGCCCCGCTCGGCGAGGACGTGCTGCGGGTCGCCGTCTGCGCGGTGCCGCTGATGTCCAACTTCACCGACGTGGACGCGCTGGCCGCCGAACCCGGTGTGGTGGTGCGGTTCGTGGACCGGCCCGAGGAACTCGTCGACGCCGACCTCGTGGTCGTGCCCGGCACTCGCGGGACCGTCCGGGCCCTCGACTGGCTGCGGGAGCGCGGCCTCGCGGACGCCCTGCGGCGACGGGCGGCCGAGGGGCGGCCGGTGCTCGGCATCTGCGGGGGCTACCAGCTCCTCGGGGAGTCCGTCGAGGACGACGTCGAGAGCCGGCGGGGCCGCGTCGACGGGCTCGGCATCCTGCCGGTGCGGGTGCGGTTCGCCCGCGAGAAGACGCTCACCCGCCCCGTCGGCGAGGCGCTCGGCGAGCCCGTCGAGGGATACGAGATCCATCACGGCGTCGCCGAGGTGCTGGGCGGGGAGGTGTTCATCTCCGACGACCGGGGACGCGGCCTGGACGGCTGCCGGGTCGGGAAGACCTGGGGCACGCACTGGCACGGCTCGCTGGAGTCGGACCGCTTCCGGCGGGCCTTCCTGCGCAAGGTGGCCGCCGCCGCGGGACGCCGCTTCGTGCCGGCCCCCGACACCTCGTTCGCCGCGCTGCGCGAGGAGCAGCTCGACCGGCTCGGCGACCTGATCGAACAGCACGCGGACACGGACGCGCTGTGGCGGCTCATCGAGTCCGGCGCGCCGCAAGGACTGCCCTTCATTCCACCGGGAGCACCCGCATGAGCACTGTGTTGTTGTTGTCGACCGCCGACACGGACCTCCTGGCGGCCCGTGCCTCCGGGGCCTCCTACCGGATCGGCAACCCGGCCCGCGTCGACGTCGCGGACGAGCTGCCCGCGCTGCTCGACGGGGCGGACCTCGCCGTCGTACGGCTGCTGGGCGGCAAGCGCGCCTGGGAGGACGGGCTCGCGGCGCTCAGGGCGTCCGGGGTCCCGGCGGTGCTGCTCGGCGGCGAGACCGTGCCGGACGCGGAGCTGATGGCCGAGTCCACGGTGCCTGCCGGAGTGGTGGCGGAGGCGCTGCGCTACCTCGTCGAGGGCGGCCCGGAGAACCTGACCGAGCTGGCCCGGTTCCTCTCGGACACCGTGCTGCTGACCGGCGAGGGCTTCGAGGAGCCGCGGAGGATGCCGGAGTACGGCGTCCACGGCGCCCGCGCCGTGCGGGCCGGCCGCCCGACGGTCGGCGTGCTCTTCTACCGCGCGCACCACCTGAGCGGCAACACCGGCTTCGTGGACACCCTGTGCGACGCGATCGAGGCGCGGGGCGCCAACGCCCTTCCGGTGTACTGCGGTTCGCTGCGCGGCGCCGACGCCGGGCTGTACGAGCTGCTGGCGAAGGCGGACACCCTGGTCGCCACGGTGCTGGCGGCCGGCGGCACCCACGCCTCACAGGCCTCGGCGGGCGGTGACGAGGAGGCCTGGGACATCGGGGCGCTGGCCGACCTGGACGTGCCGGTGCTGCAGGGGCTCTGCCTCACCTCCTCGCGGGCCGCCTGGGAGGAGTCCGACGCCGCCCTGTCCCCCATGGACGCGGCGATGCAGGTCGCCATCCCGGAGTTCGACGGACGGCTGATCACGGTCCCCTTCTCCTTCAAGGAGCAGGGCCCGGACGACGTCCCGGTGTACGTCGCCGACCCGGAGCGGGCGGCCCGGGTGGCCGGGATCGCCGTGCGGCACGCGGTGCTCGGGCACCGGCCGAACGCGGAGAAGAAGCTCGCGCTGGTCTTCACCGCGTACCCGACCAAGCACTCGCGCGTCGGCAACGCGGTGGGCCTCGACACCCCGGCCTCCGCGGTGCGGGTGCTCGACGCGCTGCGCGACGCGGGGTACGGGGTGCACGGGTACCCCGACAACGGCGACGAGCTGATCCACCGGCTGATCGAGGCGGGCGGCCACGACGTGGAGTGGCTGACGGAGGACCAGCTGGCCGCCGCGCCCGCGCGGGTGCCGCTCGCGGACTACCGCGCCTGGTTCGAGAGGCTGGACCCGGCGCTGCGGGACGCCATGACCGAGGCGTGGGGGGAACCGCCGGGCTCGCTGTACGTCGACGGCGACGACATCGTGCTGGCCTCCCTCCAGTTCGGGAACGTCGTCGTGATGATCCAGCCGCCGCGCGGCTTCGGCGAGAACCCCATCGCCATCTACCACGACCCCGACATGCCGCCTTCGCACCACTACATGGCCGCCTACCGGTGGCTGGAGGCCGCGACGTCGGAGGGGGGCTTCGGCGCCGACGCGATCGTGCACATGGGCAAGCACGGCACCATGGAGTGGCTGCCGGGCAAGGGCCTCGGACTGGGCGCCGGCTGCGCACCGGACGCGGTGCTCGGCGACCTGCCGCTGATCTACCCGTTCATCGTCAACGACCCCGGTGAGGGCACCCAGGCCAAGCGGCGCGGGCACGCGACGGTGGTCGACCACCTCGTCCCGCCGATGGCGCGCGCCGACACGTACGGCGACCTCGCGAAGCTGGAGCAGCTCCTCGACGAGTACGCACTGGTCTCCGACCTGGACCCGGACAAGGCCCCGGCGGTACGGGCGCAGATCTGGACGCTGGTCAAGGCGGCCGAGCTCCACCACGACCTGCACGTGGACGACCAGCCGGACGACGACGACTTCGACTCGTTCGTCATGCACATCGACGGCTACCTCTGCGAGATCAAGGACGTGCAGATCCGCGACGGGCTGCACGTGCTCGGCGGCGGTCCGGTCGGTGAGCCGCGCGTCAACCTGGTGCTCGCGGTGCTGCGCGCCTCGCAGGTGTGGGGCGGCCGGGCGAACGCGCTGCCGGGTCTGCGGGCCACGCTGGCCGCGCACTTCGGTCTGGTGGAGAAGGAGCTGCTGGCCGAGCCCGGCGCCCCGCTGAAGGTGCCGGCGGAGCTGACCGGCCTGGTGGACGGTCCGGCCCGGTCGGCGTCCGACGCGGTCGACCTGCTGGAGCAGCTGTGCCGGCGGATCGCGGAGGGCATGGAGGAGCGCGGCTGGGCCGCCGCGGAGAGCGCGCCGCTGCTGCGGGAGGTGCTGGGCGCCGAACTCCCGGACGCGGTGGCCGTGGTGGAGTTCGCCTGCACCGAGGTGGTGCCCCGGCTCGCCCGGACCACGGACGAGATCGGCCACATCCTGCGGGCCCTGAACGGCGGTTACGTCCCGGCGGGCCCCTCGGGCTCACCGACGCGCGGGCTGGTCAACGTGCTGCCGACCGGCCGGAACTTCTACTCCGTCGACCCCAAGGCGATCCCGTCGAGGCTGAGCTGGGAGGTCGGGCAGTCACTGGCGGACTCGCTGGTGCAGCGCTATCTCCAGGACACCGGTGAGTACCCGAAGTCCGTGGGCCTGACGGTGTGGGGCACCTCGGCGATGCGCACCCAGGGCGACGACATCGCCGAGATCCTGGCGCTGCTGGGCTGCCGGCCGGTGTGGGACGACGCCTCGCGCCGGGTGACCGGCTTCGAGGTGGTCGGGCCCGAGGAGCTGGGCCGGCCGCGCATCGACGTCACGGTCCGCATCTCCGGCTTCTTCCGGGACGCGTTCCCGCACGTCGTGGGGCTGATCGACGACGCGGTGCGGGCGGTGGCGGAGCTGGACGAGCCGGCCGACCTGAACTACGTACGCGCCCACGCCGACGAGGACACCGCCGGGCACGGCGACCGGCGGCGGGCCACGGCCCGCATCTTCGGCTCCAAGCCGGGCGCGTACGGCGCCGGTCTGCTGCCGCTGATCGACGCCCGCAACTGGCGCTCCGACGCGGACCTCGCCGAGGTGTACGCGGTGTGGGGCGGCTACGCCTACGGGCGCGGGCTCGACGGGCGGGCCGCGCGGGGCGACATGGAGACGGCGTTCCGGCGGATCGCGGTGGCGGCGAAGAACGTCGACACCCGCGAGCACGACCTCGTCGACGCGGACGACTACTTCCAGTACCACGGCGGGATGGTCGCCATGGTGCGGCATCTGACGGGTGCGAGCCCGGAGGCGTACGTCGGGGACTCGGCGACTCCGGACCAGGTGAGGACGCGCACCCTGGGCGAGGAGACGCACCGGGTGTTCCGGGCGCGGGTGGTCAACCCCCGCTGGATGAGCGCCATGAGGAGGCACGGCTACAAGGGCGCCTTCGAGATGGCCGCGACCGTCGACTACCTCTTCGGGTACGACGCCACGGCCGGGGTCGTGGACGACTGGATGTACGAGAAGCTGAGCGCGGAGTACGTCTTCGACCAGGAGAACCGGGACTTCATGAAGAAGTCCAACCCGTGGGCGCTGCGCGGCATCACCGAGCGGCTGCTGGAGGCCGCCGACCGGGGCCTGTGGGCCGAGCCGGACGCGGACACCCTCGAGCGGCTGCGCGCCACCTATCTGGAACTCGAAGGCGACCTGGAGGGCGACGACAAGTGAGTACCCCGTTCCCGTTCACGGCCGTCGTCGGCCAGGACGACCTGCGGCTCGCACTGCTCCTGAACGCCGTGTCCCCGGCGGTCGGCGGCGTGCTGGTGCGCGGCGAGAAGGGCACCGCGAAGTCGACGGCGGTGCGCGCCCTGTCGGCGCTGCTGCCGGAGGTCGATGTCGTCTCCGGGTGCCGGTTCTCCTGCGACCCGGGCTCCCCCGACCCCGCCTGCCCGGACGGACCGCACGCGCCGGGGGCCTCCGGGTCCCGTCCGGCGCGGATGGTCGAACTGCCCGTCGGCGCCTCCGAGGACCGGCTGGTGGGTGCGCTGGACATCGAGCGGGCCCTGTCGGAGGGCGTGAAGGCGTTCGAGCCGGGTCTGCTCGCCGACGCGCACCGCGGGATCCTCTACGTCGACGAGGTCAATCTGCTCCACGACCATCTGGTCGACCTGCTGCTGGACGCCGCCGCGATGGGCGCCTCGTACGTGGAGCGCGAGGGGGTGTCCGTGCGGCACGCCTCGAGGTTCCTGCTCGTCGGCACGATGAACCCCGAGGAGGGTGAGCTGCGGCCGCAGTTGCTCGACCGGTTCGGGCTCACCGTCGAGGTCGCCGCCTCCCGCGAGCCCGACCAGCGGGTGGAGGTCGTACGGCGCAGGCTGGCGTACGACGACGACCCGGCCGGTTTCGCCGCCCGCTGGGCCGGCGAGGAGGCCGCCGTGCGGCAGCGCGTCGTGGCCGCCCGCGCGCTGCTGCCGTCGGTGCGGCTGGGCGACGGGGCGCTGCGGCAGATCGCGGCGACCTGTGCCGCCTTCGAGGTGGACGGCATGCGCGCCGACATCGTGATGGCGCGCACGGCGACCGCGCTGGCCGCGTGGGCCGGGCGGAGCGACGTGCTGGCGGAGGACGTGCGGCAGGCCGCGCTGCTGGCCCTCCCGCACCGGCGGCGGCGGAACCCGTTCGACGCTCCGGGTCTCGACGAGGACAAGCTCGACGAGACCCTGGAGGAGTTCGGCGGGCAGGACCCGGGCGACGACGATCCGGACGACCCGGGTCCCGGCGGTGGCCCCGGCGGGCAGCCGGAGCCGGGTGACGCGCCCGGCGGCGACGGTGACACCGCCGCGCGTCCCGAGGCCGGGGAGGGCGGGGAGCCGCGGCCCTCCGGCGCCGGCGAGCAGTCGCCCGTGCGGGCGGCCGAGCCGTTCCGGGCGAAGGTGCTGAGCGTGCCCGGACTCGGCGAGGGCGCCGCCGGGCGGCGCTCGCGGGCGCGGACCGAGCACGGGCGGACCACCGGGGCCCGGCGGCCCCGGGGGGCGCTGACCAAGCTGCACCTCGCGGCCACCGTCCGGGCCGCCGCCCCGCACCAGCGGGCGCGGGGGCGCAGCGGGCCCGGGCTGGTGGTGCGCCGGGACGATCTGCGGCAGGCGACCCGCGAGGGGCGCGAGGGCAACCTCGTGCTGTTCGTCGTGGACGCCTCGGGTTCGATGGCGGCGCGGCAGCGGATGGGCGCGGTGAAGGGCGCCGTGCTGTCGCTGCTGCTCGACGCCTACCAGCGGCGGGACAAGGTGGGGCTGGTGACCTTCCGCGGGTCGGCGGCCGATGTGGCGCTGCCGCCGACGTCGTCGGTGGACGCGGCCGCCGCCCGGCTGGAGTCGCTGCCGACCGGTGGCCGTACGCCGCTGGCGGCCGGGCTGCTGAGGGCGCACGAGGTGCTGCGGGTGGAGCGGCTGCGGGACCCGGCGCGGCGGGCGCTGGTCGTGGTGGTGACCGACGGGCGGGCCACCGGTGGCCCCGAGCCGGTGGCGCTGGCCTCGCGTGCCGCGCGGCTGTTCGCGGCCGGGCAGGTCGCCTCCGTGGTGGTGGACTGCGAGTCGGGGCCGGTGCGGCTGGGGCTCGCCGGGCGGCTCGCGGATGAGCTGGGCGGTACGGCGGTGACGCTCGACGAGCTGCGGGCGGACTCGATCGCCGGGCTGGTGAAGGACGTGCAGAGGAGGGCCGCGTAATGCCCAAGGGGCAGCCGAGTGTGGTGCCGGACGACGGTCTGACGACCCGGCAGAGGCGCAACCGTCCGCTGGTGGTGGTGCACACGGGCGTCGGGAAGGGCAAGTCGACCGCCGCCTTCGGGCTGGCGTTGCGGGCCTGGAACCAGGGGTGGCCGATCGGGGTGTTCCAGTTCGTCAAGTCGGCGAAGTGGAAGGTCGGCGAGGAGAACGCGCTGCGGGTGCTCGGCGCCTCCGGTGAGGGCGGGACCGTCGACTGGCACAAGATGGGCGAGGGCTGGTCGTGGGTCCAGCGGGACGCGCAGATGGACAACGAGGAGAAGGCCCGGGAGGGCTGGGAGCAGGTCAAGCGGGACCTCGCCGCCGGGACGTACCGGCTGTACGTGCTGGACGAGTTCGCCTACCCGATGCACTGGGGGTGGATCGACACCGATGAGGTGGTGTCCGTGCTGCGGGAGCGGCCGGGGACGCAGCATGTGGTGATCACGGGGCGCAACGCGCCCGGCGCGCTGGTGGAGTTCGCCGACCTGGTGACCGACATGTCCAAGGTCAAGCACCCCATGGACGCCGGGCAGAAGGGGCAGAGGGGCATCGAGTGGTGACCTCCGTTCCCCGGCTGGTGATCGCCGCGCCCTCTTCGGGCAGCGGCAAGACCACCGTCGCCACCGGGCTGATGGCCGCGCTCACCGCGCGGGGGCTCGCCGTGTCGCCGCACAAGGTCGGGCCGGACTACATCGATCCCGGCTACCACGCGCTCGCCACCGGGCGGGTGGGGCGGAACCTCGACGCGTACCTGTGCGGACCGGAGCTGGTCGGGCCGCTGTTCGCACACGGCGCGCGGGGCTGTGACATCGCCGTGGTCGAGGGTGTGATGGGGCTGTACGACGGGGCGGCCGGTGAGGGGGAGCTGGCGTCCACCGCGCAGGTGGCGAAGCTGCTCCGGGCGCCGGTGGTGCTGGTCGTGGACGCGTCGTCGCAGTCCCGGTCGGTGGCGGCGCTGGTGCACGGGTTCGTGTCCTTCGATCCGGAGGTGCGGATCGGGGGCGTGATCCTGAACAAGGTCGGCTCGGACCGGCACGAGGCGTTGCTGCGGGAGGCGTTGGACTCCGTCGGGGTGCCGGTGCTGGGGGTGTTGCGGCGGGCCGCGCCGGTGGAGACGCCGTCCCGGCATCTGGGGCTGGTGCCGGTGGCCGAGCGGGGTGCCCTGGCGGTCGAGGCTGTCGCGGCGATGGCCGCACAGGTCGCCGGCGGGTGTGATCTGGCGGCGTTGGTCGCGTTGGCGCGGAGTGCGGGTCCCTTGGCGGGTGCGGGGTGGGACGCGGGTCAGGCCTTGGTTTCCTCGCCTCCGCCGCCCCTTCCCTTCCCGTCCCCGGGGGCTCTGCCCCCGGACTCCCGTTCGGCCCTGGACGGGCCTCGTCCTCAAGCGCCGGACGGGCTGGTGGATGCCGGGCGGCCTGTCAGGGTGGCCGTTGCCGGTGGGGCCGCGTTCACGTTCTCGTACTCCGAGCACGCCGAGTTGCTGACGGCGGCCGGGGCCGAGGTCGTCGTCTTTGATCCGCTGCGGGACGAGGAGTTGCCCGAGGGGACCGCCGGGCTGGTCGTCGGCGGGGGGTTCCCTGAGGTGTACGCCTCCGAGCTGTCCGCCAACGAGGGGCTGCGGAAGTCCGTCGCCGAGCTGGCGCTGAGCGGGGCTCCCGTCGCCGCCGAGTGCGCCGGGCTGCTGTACCTGTGCCGGGACCTGGACGGGCTGCCCATGTGCGGGGTGCTGGACGCCTCCGCGCGGATGTCGGAGCGGCTGACCCTGGGGTACCGGGACGCCGTGGCGGTGAGCGACAGCGCGCTGGCCGGCGCCGGGACCCGGATGCGGGGGCACGAGTTCCACCGGACCGTCGTCGAGCCCGGCGCCGGAAGCGCTCCCGCCTGGGGGATGCGGGCGCCCGAACGGCGTGTCGAGGGATTCGTGGAACGCGGTGTGCACGCGAGCTATCTGCACACGCACTGGGCGTCCGAGCCCGGTGTCGCCCGTCGGTTCGTGGAGAGGTGCCGGACGTCATGAGCAGCAGGCTGGTCGGGGTCGGGGTGGGGCCCGGGGATCCGGAGCTGGTGACCGTCAAGGGGGTCAACGCGCTGCGGGCCGCCGATGTCGTCGTCGTCCCCGTGCTGGACACCGGTGAACGCGGGCGGGCCGAGGCGACCGTGCTGCACTACGTGCCGGCCGCGAAGGTCGTCCGGGTGGTGTTCGCGCTGAACGAGCGGACCGACCGGGCGCGGCGCGAGGCCGCCTGGGACGCCGCCGGTGAGCGGGTCGGCGAGCTGCTGCGGGAGCACGGGGCCGTCGCCTTCGCGACCATCGGGGACCCCAATGTGTACTCGACGTTCACCTATCTCGCCCAGACCGTCGCCGAGTCGGTGCCGGAGCTGGTCGTCGAGACCGTTCCGGGGATCACGGCGATGCAGGACCTCGCGGCGCGTTCCGGGGCCGTGCTGACCGAGGGGACGGAACCGCTCACGCTGGTTCCGGTGACCGCCGGGGCGGCCGTGCTGAAGGACGCGCTTGCCGGGCCGGGGACCGTGGTGGCGTACAAGTTCGGGCGGCAGGCCGGTGAGGTCGCCGAGGCGCTGCGGGAGACCGGGCGGCTCGGTGACGCGGTGTGGGGGTCGGCGCTCGGGCTGGCCGAGGAGTCGGTACGGCCGGCCGCCGAGCTGGACGGGGCTCCGCTGCCGTATCTGTCGACGCTCATCGCGCCGCCGCGGCGTGACGGCGGGCGGGGCGGCAAGTTGTGAGCCGGGCAGGGTCGTCCTCAGTGCGCGACGCCCACCACCAGCCAGATGAACAGCACCCCCGCGATCGTGCACAGCAGTGTGGAGCGGGCCGGGTGCTCGTGGTGGGCCTCGGGCAGGATCTCGGCCGCCGCGAGGTAGAGCAGCGCGCCGCCGAACAGGCCCAGGTAGCCGCCGAGCAGCGGTTCCGGGAGGGTGAAGAACAGGGTCGACGCGGCGCCCACGACCGGTGCCGCCGCGTCCGCGAGGAGCATCCCCAGCGCGCGGCGGCGGGCGTTGCCGTAGACGCGCGTGAGCGTGTACGTGTTGAAGCCGTCCGCGAAGTCGTGGGCGATCACGGCCACCGCTACGGCGGCGCCCATGCCGCCGCCGACCTGGAAGGCGGCGCCGATCGCCACGCCGTCCATGGCGCTGTGGCCGACCATCGCGGCGGCGGCCGTCAGGCCCACCTCGGGGGTCCGGCCGTTCCTCTCCCCGGCGCCGTGCGCGGCCTGCCGGTGGGCCAGCAGGCGTTCCGCCAGGTGGGCCAGGAGGAACCCGGCGACGAAGAGCAGCAGCGCCGCGGGCACGCCGTACACCTCGTCACCGGCGGCCTTCAGGGACTCCGGGAGGAGTTCGAGGCCGACGACGCCGAGCATCAGACCGCCGGCCAGGCCCAGCACCAGGTGGCGGCGGTCGGTCACGCGGTGTGCCGACCAGCCGCCGGCCAGCGTCATCAGGAACGCGCCGAGCGCGACGAGGACCGCCATGCGTTCTTCGTATCCGATCGGCGGCCCGTCGCGCACGCGTGACAGCCGCTCACCGTCCACCGACTTTGACCACCCTCAGGAGAGGACCGATTTCCATGGCCGACGCCCCCACCGGCAAGGTGACCTTCGTCGGGGCCGGCCCCGGCGCCGCAGATCTGCTGACCTTCCGTGCCGCCCGCGCCATCGCCGAGGCCGATGTCGTCATCTGGGCCGCCAGCCTGGTGCAGGAGGAGGTCCTCCAGCACGCGCGCGAGGGCGCCGAGATCCTCGACTCGGCGACGATGTCCCTGGAGGACGTGGTGGCCGTCTACGAGCGGGCCCGTGCGCGGGGGCTCAGGGTCGCGCGGATCCACTCCGGTGACCCCGCGCTGTGGGGCGGCACCCAGGAGCAGGTCGACCGGTGCGCGGAGCTCGGCATCGCGACCGAGATCGTGCCCGGAGTGTCGTCCTTCTCCGCCGTCGCGGCGCTCGCGCAGCGCGAGCTGACCATTCCGGAGGTGGCGCAGTCGGTCGTGCTGACCCGGCTCGGCGGCGGCAAGACGCCGATGCCGCCGGGCGAGGAGGTCCGCGAGTTCGCGCGGCACGGCACCACCATGGCGGTCTTCCTGTCGGCCGCCCGCAGCGGGCAGCTGGTGCGGGAGCTGCTGGAGGGCGGCTACCCCACGTCCACGCCGGTCGTCGTGGCGTACCAGGCGACCTGGCCGGAGGAGCTGGTGGTCAGGTGCACCATCGGCACGCTGGAGGAGACCGTCAAGGAGCACAAGCTGTGGAAGCACACGCTGTTCCTGGTCGGCCCGGCGCTCGAGGCGCACGGCACCCGCTCGCACCTGTACCACCCCGGTCACTTCCACGGCTTCCGCAAGGCCGACCCCGAGGCGCGCAGGGCGTTGCGCTCGGGGGGCGCGCGCACATGATCACCGTGGTCGGGATGGGGGCCGGGGCGCCGGTCGACGAGCGGTGCGCGGACGGGGCGGAGCTGGTCGTCGGCGGGCGGCGGCACCTGGACGCCGTAAGGGTGCCGGAGGGGGCCGAGCGGGTCGTGCTCGGGCCCCTCGCGCCCGCGCTCGACACCGTCGGGGAGTACGTCGCCGGGGAGCGGCCGGTGGTGGTGCTTGCGTCCGGGGACCCGGGGTTCTTCGGGATCGTGCGGGCGCTGGCCGAGCGGTTCGGGCCGGAGCGGCTCGACGTCCGGCCCGGTGTCTCCTCCGTGGCCGCCGCGTTCGCGCGGGCCGGGCTGACGTGGGACGACGCCGTGGTGGTCAGCGCGCACGGCCGGGACCCGCGCACGGCGGTGCATCTGTGCCGGGCGCATCCGAAGGTGGCCGTGCTGACGGGGCCGGGGGCCGGTCCCGCGGAGCTGGGGGCCGCGTTGCGGGACACCGCGCGGGTGCTGGTCGTCGCCTCCGCGCTCGGTTCCGCCGGGGAGCGGGTGGAGCGGGTGACGCCCGCCGAGGCCGCCGTGCGGGACTGGGGCACGGCGGTGAGCGTGGTGCTGTGCCTGGACGAGGCGCGGGCGCTCGGGCCGGTGCGGACGGTCGCGGGCGGGGTGGTGCGGCCCGCCGGATGGGCGCTGGACGAGGCGGAGTTCGAGCACCGCGACTCCATGATCACCAAGTTCGAGGTGCGGGCGCTGGCCCTGGCCCGGCTCGGGCCGCGCCCCGGTGAGCTGGTGTGGGACGTCGGCGCGGGCTCGGGGTCCGTGGCCGTGGAGTGCGCCCGGCTGGGCGCCGCCGTCACCGCCGTGGAGAAGGCGCCCGACGGGGTGGAGCGGATCCGTGCCAACGCCACCGCCCACGGGGTGGACGTGCGCGTCGTGCACGGCACGGCGCCGGGGGCGCTGTCCGGCCTCGGCGAGGACCCGGACGCCGTGTTCGTCGGCGGGGGCGGCCGGGAGCTGCCCGCCGTCGTCGCCGCCTGCGCGCGGCGGGCCCGGCGGACGGTGGTCGTCGCCGTGGCCGCGCTCGACCGGGTGCCGGCGGCCCGTGCGGCGCTGACGGACGCCGGGTTCACCTGCGACGGCGTGCTGCTGCAGTCGTCGCGGCTGGCGCCGCTGCCCGGGGACGTGACCCGGCTGGCCGCGGCCAATCCCGTTTTCCTGCTGTGGGGCGTGAGGCCCCCGGCGCTCGACGAAGGAGTTTCCCAGTGATCGGCCTCATCTCCGCCACCGCGGCGGGAGCGGCCGCGCGGGACCGGCTGGCCGCCGCGTGGCCGGACCGTACGCGCGTGTACGAGGGTTCCGTGCCGGACGCCGTCCGGGCCGCGTTCGCCGAGTGCGAGCGGCTCGTCTGCTTCCTCGCCACCGGGGCCGTGGTGCGGCTGGTGGCACCGCTGCTGCGCGACAAGGCGAGCGACCCGGGCGTGGTCTGCGTCGACGAGGGCGGGCGGTTCGCGGTGTCGCTGGTCGGCGGGCACGGCGGCGGGGCGAACGAGCTGGCCCGTGCGGTCGCCGAGGTGCTGGGCGCCGAACCGGTGGTGACGACGGCGACCGACGCGGCCGGCCTGCCGGGTCTGGACACGCTCGGCCTGCCGGTGGAGGGCGAGGTCGCCGCCGTGTCACGGGCCCTGCTGGACGGGGCGGCGGTGGCGTTGCGGGCCGAGGTGAGCTGGCCGCTGCCGCCGCTCCCGGTCACCGGCGAGGGTCCGTACACGCTCCGGGTCACGGACCGTCTGGTGGAGCCGGGCGAGCGGGAGGCGGTGCTCCGGCCGCCCACCCTCGTCGTCGGCGTGGGCGCCTCGAGGGGCGCCCCGGCGGACGAGGTGCTGGACCTGGTCGAAGGCGCCCTGCGGGAGGCCGGGTTGTCGGCGGCGTCGCTCGCGGAGCTGGCCACCGTGGACGCCAAGGCCGGCGAGCCCGGCATCGTGGAGGCGGCCCGGCGGCTCGGGGTGCCGCTGGTGACGTACACCGCCGGGGAGCTGGCGCGCGTCGAGGTGCCGAACCCGTCCGAAGCGCCGCTGGCCGCCGTCGGCACACCGTCGGTCGCCGAGGCCGCCGCGCTGGTCGGCGGGGGCGAACTCCTGGTGCCCAAGCGGAAGTCGGCGGGCCGGCCGGCGACGGCGACCTGCGCGGTCGTACGGCGGCCGGGGCGGGGACGGCTCGCGGTCGTGGGTCTCGGCCCCGGCGCGCGGGATCTGCTCACCCCGCGCGCGAAGGACGAACTGCGGCGCGCCTCCGTGCTGGTGGGACTCGACCAGTACGTCGACCAGATCCGCGATCTGCTGCGGCCGGGCACGCGGGTGCTGGAGTCCGGTCTCGGCGCCGAGGAGGAACGGGCGCGCACGGCCGTCGCGGAGGCCCGGCGCGGGCAGGCGGTGGCGCTGATCGGCAGCGGGGACGCCGGCGTGTACGCGATGGCCTCGCCGGCGCTCGCGGAGGCGTCCGACGACATCGACGTGATCGGGGTGCCGGGTGTGACGGCGGCGCTGGCGGCCGGGGCGATCCTGGGCGCGCCGCTGGGGCACGACCATGTGTCGATCAGCCTGTCCGACCTGCACACGCCGTGGGAGGTCATCGAGCGGCGGGTGCGGGCGGCGGCCGAGGCGGACATCGTGGTGACGTTCTACAACCCGCGCAGCCGGGGCCGCGACTGGCAGCTGCCGAAGGCCCTCGCGGTCCTCGCCGGGTACCGGGACCCGGCGACACCGGTCGGGGTGGTGCGCAACGCGTCCCGGCCGGACGAGTCGAGCCGGCTGACCACGCTTGCCGCGCTGGACCCGGCGACGGTCGACATGATGACGGTGGTGACCGTGGGCAACACGGCGACCCGTGAGATCGCGGGGCGCATGGTCACCCCGCGTGGCTACCGCTGGCAGGAGGAGACCCGGTGAACCGCGTGGTGCACCCCATCGAGCAGGAGTCCTACCGGCGGCTGCGCGCCCGGCTGGACACCTCGCACTTCCCGCCGCTGACCCGGGCCGTCGTGGAGCGGGTCGTCCACTCCGCGGCCGACCTGGAGTACGCCTCCGATCTCGTCATGGACGAGGGCGAGCTGGTGGCCGCGCACGCCGCGCTGCACGCCGGGGCGCCGGTCGTGACGGACGTGGAGATGGTCGCGGCCGGGATCACCCGCCGCGAGACCGTGTGCCGGCTCGGGGACGCGAAGTCCGGTCCCGGCCTGACGCGTTCGGCGCACGCCGTGCGGCTGGCGTACGAGGAGGTCGGGCCCGGCGCCCTGTGGGTGATCGGCTGTGCGCCGACCGCCCTGGAGGAGCTGCTGGCCCTGGACGTCTCCCCGGCGCTGGTCGTCGGGCTGCCCGTCGGTTTCGTCGGGGCGGCCGAGTCGAAGGCCGCGTTGCGGGAGAGCGGACTGCCCGCCGTGAGCAACGTGTCCGAGAAGGGCGGGTCGGCGGTCGCCGCCGCCGCGCTCAACGCCCTGCTGTACCACCCTGTTCCCCCCGCATCCGAGGAGATCCTGTGACCACCCCGCCCGCCCTGCTCATCGCCGGTCACGGCACCCGGGACGACGCCGGAGCGGAGGCGTTCCGCGACTTCGTCCGGGAGCTCGGGCGCCGTCATCCCGAACTGCCCGTCGCCGGCGGCTTCATCGAGCTGTCCCCGCCTCCGCTGGGCGACGCGGTGGCCGAGCTGGTGGAGCGGGGGGTGCGGCGGTTCGCCGCGGTGCCGCTGATGCTGGTGTCCGCCGGGCACGCCAAGGGGGACATCCCGGCGGCGCTGGCCCGCGAGAAGGAACGCCACCCGGGGATCTCGTACACCTACGGCCGTCCGCTGGGGCCGCATCCGGCGCTGCTGAGCGTGCTGGAGCGGAGGCTGGCGGAGGCGGTGGACCCCGCCTGGGACCCCGCCGACGTGACCGTGCTCCTGGTGGGGCGCGGGTCGACGGACCCGGACGCCAACGCGGAGGTGCTGAAGGCGGCGCGGCTGCTGTGGGAGGGGCGCGGTTACGCGGGCGTGGAGACGGCGTTCGTGTCGCTGGCGGCGCCGGACGTGCCCGCCGGTCTGGACAGGTGCGCGCGGCTGGGGGCACGGCACGTCGTCGTGCTGCCGTACTTCCTGTTCACGGGCATCCTGCCGGATCGGGTGCGGCTGCAGACGCGGGAGTGGGCGGCGGCGCACCCGGAGACCGGGGTGCGGTCGGCGGACGTGATCGGTCCGGAGCCGGAGCTGCTGGATCTGGTGTGGGAGCGGTACGAGGAGGCGGTCAAGGGCGATCTGCGGATGAACTGCGACTCGTGCGTGTACCGGATCGCGCTGCCGGGCTTCGAGGACAAGGTGGGGCTGCCGCAGCAGCCGCACTTCCACCCGGACGACGACGACCACCATCACGGACACGGCCACGGGCACGGCCACGCGCACTCCCATGCGCACTGATCCGGCGGCCGCCGGGCACGATCTGCGCCACCACGGGGACGCCGAGGTCCGCGACGACGGCTCCACGCTGACCGACCTGGCGGTGAACGTCCGCGCGGACACCCCGCCGGGGTGGCTGCGGGACCACATCGCCGGGTCGCTGTCCGGCCTGGCCGCCTACCCGGACGGGCGGGCCGCCCGCGCGGCGGTCGCGGCGCGGCACGGGCTGCCGGTGGAGCGGGTGCTGCTGACGGCCGGGGCGGCGGAGGCGTTCGTGCTGCTGGCGCGGGCGCTGGAGGTGCGCAGGCCGGTGGTGGTGCATCCGCAGTTCACGGAGCCGGAGGCGGCGCTGCGGGACGCCGGGCACACCGTGGACCGGGTGCTGCTGCGGGAGGCGGACGGTTTCCGGCTGGACCCGGCGGCGGTGCCCGGGGACGCGGACCTGGTGGTGCTCGGCAACCCGACGAACCCGACGTCGGTGCTGCACCCGGCCGGGGTGGTCGCGGGGCTGGCCCGGCCCGGGCGGACGCTGGTGGTGGACGAGGCGTTCATGGACGCGGTGCCCGGCGAGCGCGAGGCGCTGGCAGGGCGTACGGACGTGCCGGGTCTGGTGGTCCTGCGCAGCCTCACCAAGACGTGGGGACTGGCGGGGCTGCGGATCGGCTATGTGCTGGCGGCCCCGGAGACCGTCGCGGCACTGGAGCGTGCGCAGCCGCTGTGGCCGGTGTCCACGCCGGCGCTGGCGGCGGCGGAGGCGTGCGTGGCGCCGCGGGCTCTCGCGGAGGCGGCGGACGCGGCTCGGGGCATCGCCGCGGACCGGGATCATCTGGTCGCGGGGCTGCGGGGGTTCGCGGGCCATGGTCTGCGGGTCGTGGCCCCTGCCGAGGGACCTTTCGTGCTGATCCGGGTGGAGCGGGGGGCGGC
>Ga0247820_10000251_pt1 | contig 27552 bp, 9 predicted proteins | sample 13C_Glucose_Day1_2_FD_192480 | JGI IMG/M metagenome (GOLD analysis project Ga0247820, IMG submission 192480) | Soil microbial communities from agricultural site in Penn Yan, New York, United States - 13C_Glucose_Day14 | ecosystem: Environmental > Terrestrial > Soil > Agricultural land | place...
GACGCGGTTGTATGACTATCCGTCGGTGATGGAGCTGGCTGCTCATCTGGAGCAGCAGATGCCGGCCGGTGAGGTTCCTTCCCCGGCGGTGTCCCCGGAGCCGGCGGCCGCGCCGGTGCCGACACCGGCACCGGTGGCGTTACAGGTCTCGGAACCGCTGCCGGTTCCCGAACCGGAACCGGAACCCGAGCCGGAACCGGAACCCGAGCCGGTGCTGCCGGCATCTGGAGACACCCCGTACGACGTCACGGACACCGCCGTCCGCGAAGACCGCGTGGCCGTCGTCGGAATGTCCGGGCGTTACCCGGACGCGGAGAACCTCCGCCAGTACTGGACCAACCTCCGCGACGGCCGTGACTCCGTGCGGGAAGTGCCCGCCGACCGCTGGGACATGTCCCGCTACTACGACCCCCGCCCCGGCCGGAAGGGCAAGACCTATTGCGACGCGATGGGTTACCTGCAGGACGCGGACTGCTTCGACCCGCTGTTCTTCAACATCTCGCCGGCCGAGGCGGAAGGAATCGACCCGCAGCACCGTCTGTTCCTGCAGGAGGCGTACCGCGCGTTCGAGGACGCGGGCTACGACCCCGGATCGATGAGCAGGACGAAGTGCGGTGTCTACCTGGGCATCAGCGGCAACGAGTACAGCTTTCTCGTGTCCGGCAACGACGACGGCGAAGACACCGTCGCGACCAGCAGCAGCAACGCCATCGCCGCCGCGCGCATCGCCTACTTCCTCAACCTCAAGGGCCCGGCGATCGCCCTCGACACCGCCTGCTCGTCCTCCCTCGTCGCACTGCACCTCGCCCAGCAGGCACTGGCCAGCGGCGAGATCGACATCGCCCTGGTCGGAGGTGTGTCCCTGTACCTGCTCCCGGGCACCTACGTCAGGATGTCGGGAGCACGGATGCTGTCGGCACGGGGGCGGTGCCGGTCGTTCGACCAGGGAGCCGACGGCTTCGTGCCGGGCGAGGGCGTGGGAGCCGTGGTGCTGAAGCGGCTGAGCGACGCCGAAGCCGATCACGATCACATCCACGGTGTGGTGCTGGCCTCGGGGACGAACCAGGACGGCAAGACCAACGGCATCACCGCCCCCAGCGCCAACAGCCAGATGGAACTGTTCCGTACGGTCTACGACCGGCACGGAATCGACGCGGCGTCCATCGGGTACGTCGAGACGCACGGTACGGGGACGACGCTCGGGGACGCGATCGAGCTGGACGCCCTGAGCACGGTCTACCGTGAGCGGGGAGTGGCCCCGAGGGCGTGCGCGATCGGCTCGGTGAAGAGCAACATCGGGCACACCTCCGCCGCCGCCGGCATCGCCGGCGTGCACAAAGTGCTGCTCGGCCTGCGCCACGGCCTGCTCGTGCCGTCCCTCCACGTCGAGACCCCCAATGAGCTCCTGGAATCCGACGACTGCCCGTTGACCGTCAGCAGGGACCTCCAGTTCTGGGAAGCACGCAACGGCCACGAGCTGAGGCGGGCCGCCGTCAGCTCCTTCGGATTCAGCGGAACGAACGCCCACGTGGTGCTGGAGGAGTATCGCCATGCGTGACACGACCGAACACGCCGGGGCATCGGCTGACGTGATCGTCCTGTCGGCAGTGACGGAACGGCAGTTGGACGCCCGGGCACGCGATCTCCTCGCCTTCGTCGAGGAGCAGCCCCGGCTCGACCTGGCCGACCTGGCGTTCTCGCTCCAGGTCGGGCGGGCGGCGCTGGACTGCCGGCTGGCCTTCACCGCGGGCTCCCTCGACGCGGTGGCCCGGGGGCTGAGGACCCATCTGGGTGAGGACGACAGCGTCGAGGTCTTCCGCGGCCGGGCACCGGAGTCGCCCGGCTGGGAGGAGCAGAGCGACGAGGACCGGGACCTGGTCCGCTCGCTGGTGGCCGCCCGCGCATGGCGCCGCGTCGCGGAGGTCTGGGCCGGCGGCCGTGCCGTCGACTGGGCCCTGCTCCACGCCCCGCACAGGCCCTACCGCATCCCCCTTCCCACGTACCCCTTCGCCCGGGAGCGGTACTGGGTGACGGCGAGTCCTCCGCCGCCGGCCGGGTCCGTACCGCCTCCGGCCGCCGTGCTCCACCCGCTGCTGCACCGCGGCGCCTCCGCGTCCGGAGGCCGGGGCTACAGCTCCACCTTCACCGGCGAGGAGCCGGTACTGAACGACCACCGGGTGCACGGGGTGCGGACGATGCCCGGCGCCGCGTATCTGGAGATGGCGCTGGCGGCGGCGGCCGACTCCAGGGAAGGGACGGTGGCGGACAGCGCCGGACTCGCCGTCACGGACGTGGTCTGGATCCGGCCGTTCCGCGTCGAGGACCAGCCGCGCGACCTGGACCTGGTGCTCCAGCCCGGCTCCCCGGACGGGGCCCGCTTCCGGATCTCCGCCGCCGGGGACGGCTCCGGGGCCGCCGTGCTCTGCACGGGCGCGGTGGGGCCGTGCGAGGCGGGACCCGCCTCCGTGGACCTCACGCGACTGCGGGCCGCATGCGGCGAACGGCGGTGGGACGCGGCGGAGATCTACCCCGCGTTCCGGTCCGCCGGGATCACCTACGGCGATTCGTTCCGCGCGGTCGAGCACCTGCTCCTCGGGGAGTCCCAGGTGCTCGCTCGTCTGGCGCTGCCCCAGGCGGCGCTCGTCGACGCGGCCGGCTGCTGTCTGCCCCCGGGCCTGATGGACGCGGCCCTGCAGACCTGCGCGGCGTTCATGACCGGCGATCCGGATGCCGAAGGGGCGGCATTCGTGCCGTACGGGGTGGAACGGGTCGAGGTGCTCGCCGCGCCGGGCGAAGCGCTCTGGGTCTGGGGCCGGCCCGGCGCCCGTGACACGGCGGGCAGCACCACCCGTACCTTCGATCTCGATCTCTGCGACGACGCCGGCCGCGTCCGGGTGCGCGTACGGGGTCTCTCGGTGCGCGCGCTGCACCCGGGAGCGACACCCGGGGGAGCCGCCGCGCACACGGACGGCGAGGTGTTGGCCTCCCCGCGCTGGCAGCGCAGGACACTGCCCCGCGCGTCCGGTCCCGCCGTCGGGGGGCGGGCCGTGGTCTTCGCCGAGGACGGGGCGTTGGGGGGCGGTGCCTCCGCGGACCCGGACTGCGAGGTGGTGACCCTCACCTCCCGGGCCGCCACCCTGGACGCGCGCTACACGGACTACGCGTTACAGGTGTTCGACAGGACGCAGCGGCTGCTGCGTGACGGTACGCAGACCCCTTACGTCCTCCAGATCCTGTTGACCGACCGGCCGGAGTCAGGAGTGCTGACCGGACTCGGGGCGCTGCTGAGGACCGCGGCCCTGGAGAACCCCCGGATCACCGGCCAGGTCGTCGTCATGGCCGACGGGACACCGGTCGCGGAACGGCTCCGCCTTCTCGCGCGGGAGCGCCGCGGTCCCGTCGACGCCACCGTGAGACTCCGCCCGGACGGGCGTGAGGTGCTCACCTGGGCCGAGGAGTCCCCGGCGCGCTCCGCCGGCTCGCCGTGGCGTTCCGGCGGCGTCTACCTCATCACCGGCGGCCTGGGCGGCCTCGGACGCATCTTCGCGGAGGAGATCACCCGGCAGGTGAAGGACGCCAGGCTCGTCCTCGTCGGCCGTTCCCCGGAGACGGAGCCGTCGCGCCGGATCCTCGAAGGGCTCCGCGCGTCGGGCGCGCAGGTGTCCTACGAACCGGTCGACGTCACCGACCACGGCGCGGTCGCCGCCCTCGTCGACAGGGTCCGGCGCACGGCGGGGACGATCCACGGGATCGTCCACGGTGCCGGGGTGATCGAGGACGACTTCGTCCTGAGGAAGTCGGCACGGGAGTTCCGCGCGGTGCTCGCACCGAAGGTGAGCGGCCTGGTGAGCCTCGACGAGGCGACCGCGGACCTCGATCTGGACTTCTTCGTGGCCTTCTCCTCCGGCGCCGCCGTCACGGGGAACGTCGGCCAGGCCGACTACGCGGCGGCGAACGCGTTCATGGACGCGTTCGCGGAGTACCGCCGGGGTCTCGTGGCCGACGGACACCGCTCCGGCCGCACCCTGTCGATCAACTGGCCGCTGTGGGCCGAAGGCGGCATGGGCGCCGACGCCGGCACCAGGACGGTGCTGCGCGACCGCTTCGGCATCTCACCCCTGGAACGCGACGCGGGCGTCCGGGCATTCACCCGCTGCCTCCACACGAACCACCACCAGGTACTCGTCGCCGCTGGGCACACGGACCGGACAAGGAAGGCGCTGACGATGCAGCAAGCCGGGGAACCCACGGCACCCGTGAACACCGCAACCCCCGCCGCCCCGGTGGCGGGCCGGGACGACGGACTGGCCGAGTGGACCGTCACCTACCTCACCACGCTGCTGTCGGAGGTCCTGAAGGTGCCCGCACGGCGCATCGAGCCGGGCAGCAGCCTGGAGCGCTACGGCATCGACTCGATCCAGGCCCTCAACCTCACCGCCCGGCTGGAGGCGTCCTTCGGGCTCCTGCCCAAGACGCTGTTCTTCGAGTACCGGGACATCAAGGCGCTGAGCCGGTACTTCACCGAGGTCCACGAGGACCGGCTGCGAGAGCTGCGAGGGGCCGTCCCGGCCGCCGAGGTTTCCTCGCCCCGGGCACCGGAGGAGCCGCCCGCCGTGTCCACCGCCACCGCACGGGCGGTGGCAGTGGACACGGCCGGGCCGGCGCACCGCACGGAGGGTCACGGATCCGCGCCGCGCTGCACGGAGATCGCCGTCATCGGAATGAGCGGGCGCTACCCGCAGGCCCCCGACCTGCGGACGTTCTGGCGCAATCTCTCCGAGGGCCGGGACTGCGTCACGGAGATCCCCCGGGATCGATGGGATGCCGGCGCCTACTACGACGCGGACCGTTCGCGGCCGGGGACGACGAACTCCAAGTGGGGCGGCTTCCTCGACGACGTCGACCGGTTCGACCCGCTGTTCTTCAACATGTCGCCGCGCGAGGCCGAGTTCACCGACCCGCAGGAGCGCCTGTTCCTGGAGTGCGTCTACGAGACGCTCCAGGACGCCGGGTACACGCGCCACGACCTCACCGCGCCCTCCCCGGACGGGGCCGGGGGCAACGTCGGGGTGTTCGTGGGCGCGATGTACGACGAGTACCAGCTCTACGGGGCGACCGAGCAGGCGCTCGCCGACGGGAGGGTGGTGCCGGGCAACGCCGCGAACATCGCCAACCGCGTCTCCTACTTCTGCGACTGGCAGGGACCGAGCCTCACCGTCAAGACGATGTGTTCCTCGTCCCTGACGGCCCTCCACCTCGCCTGCCAGAGCCTGCAGACGGGTGACTGCGAGGTCGCCGTCGCCGGTGGTGTCAACCTGTCCCTGCACCCCGCGAAGTACCTCCTGCTGGGACAGGCCGGCTTCGCGTCCAGTACGGGCCGCTGCGAGAGCTTCGGCCAGGGCGGCGACGGCTATGTGCCCGCCGAGGGAGTGGGGGCGGTGATGCTGAAGCCGCTGGACCGGGCCATCGCCGACAACGACCGCATCCACGGGGTCATCAAGGCGACGGCGGTCAACCACGGCGGCCGCACGAACGGCTACACGGTCCCCAACCCGAACGCCCAGGCTGACGTGGTCGCCCGTGCCCTCGACAAGGCAGGGGTCGACGCCCGCACCATCAGCTACGTCGAGGCGCACGGCACGGGCACCTCACTGGGTGACCCGATCGAGATCGCCGGCCTCGCCAAGGCGTTCGCCCGCCACACCGACGACCGAGGGTTCTGCGCGATCGGCTCGGTCAAGAGCAACATCGGACACGCCGAGAGCGCCGCGGGCATCTCCGCCTTCACCAAGGTGCTGCTGCAGCTCGCGCACGGCCGGCTGGTGCCCTCGCTCCACTCGGAGACGCTCAACCCGCACATCGACTTCACGGGCACGCCCTTCCGGGTGCAGCGGGAGCCGGGGGAGTGGCGGCGGCCGGTGATCGACACACCCGACGGGCCCCGGGAGTACCCGCGTCTCGCCGGTATCTCGTCGTTCGGGGCGGGCGGATCGAACGCACACGTCATCGTGGGCGAGTACGTACCGGCCGGGCCCGTGGCGGCCGACGATCCGGCGCAGTGGCCGCTGGGGTCGGTCATCGTGCTCTCGGCGAGAACCGAGGAGCAACTGCGCGAGCAGGCCAGGCGCTTGCTGGACTGGGTGCGTGAGGAGCGGATCGAGGACGGCGACGTGCCCGCCGTCGCGGCCACTCTCCAGGTGGCCCGGGAGCACATGGCCGAGCGGCTGGCGTTCCTGGCCGGCTCGGTGGCCGAGCTGACGGCCCGGCTGGGCGACTACGTCGAGGGCAAGGACGACGCCGGCACCTACCGGGGCCGCGGCAGGCGCTCCCAGGACGTCGTGTCCGTCCTTGCCGAGGACGAGGACATGGCAGGCACCATCGCGGCCTGGGTGGACAAGGGGAAGTTCGGCAAGCTGCTCGAACTGTGGACCAATGGGCTCGACCTGCCGTGGCGCAGTCACTACCCGACCAGCCTGCCGCGCAGGCTCTCCCTGCCGGCTTATCCGTTCGCCCGCAAGCGGTTCTGGGCAGCCGACGGTGCCCGGTCCGCTGCCGTGACGGCAGGCCGCGGCCCGGTCACGGCAGCCGAACCGGCCGAGCCGGCGGTGCCCGCCGACGCGGCGGTCCAGGTGGCGCCCGCCCCGGCCCCCCGGATCGCGGCGAAGCCCCGCGGTATCGGCCTGGCCCCCCTGGACGCCGGGATCGGTTCGGCCCCCGCACGGCCGGCACCGGCGGGCTCGGTCCCGGTACTCCCGGAACCGGAAGGGCCGTCCCGAGAAGCCGACGCAGCGGACGCGACACCGGAGACCGGAACGGAGGGCGTCCCCCGCCCCGCCGAGGAGCACGGCCGGCCCGTTCCGGGGCCCGCCGTCCAGGACCGGGAGAGTCTCGTCCGCGAGCTGACGGCGAGCCTCGCCGAGGCCCTGTTCCTGCTCGAGGAGGAGATCGACCCGGACACGAAGTTCACCGACATCGGCCTGGACTCCATCGTCGGCGTCGAGTGGATGAAGGCGATCAACAAGCGGTACGGGCTGGACCTGACGGTGACCCGGCTCTACGACCACCCCACCGTCGTGGAGCTGTCGGCCTATGTCGCCGGGGAACTGGCCAAAGGAGGCGCCCCTCAGGGGCGTCCCTTTCGTGAGGTGACCGAACCCGCTGCCGGGCCGACGGGAGTCACCGTGCCGGAGCCCGCTGCCGGGCCGGCCGAGGTCACCGTGCCGGAGCCGACGAGGGAGGCCGTGCCGGAGCCCTCGGCCGTGCCGGCGTCCCCGGTCGTGCCGGCGGCGTTCGCCGGGTCCGTCGCCGAGGAATCGCCGGGAGCGGATTCCCGCACGGCCGGTGCGATCGCCGTGGTGGGCATGTCCGGCAGGTATCCGGGGTCCGCGACCCTCGACGAGTACTGGGAGACCCTGGCGCAGGGCCGTGACTGCGTGGAGGAGGTGCCCGACTCCCGGTGGAGCGTCGCCGACCACTACGACCCGCGCCCCCACCAGGAGGGCAAGGTCACCTGCAAGTGGCTGGGGCGCCTCGACGACATCGAGAGCTTCGACCCGCTGTTCTTCAACATCCCGCCCGCGGAGGCGGAGACGATGGATCCGCAGCAGCGGCTGTTCCTCCAGGAGGCGTACCACGCGTTCGAGGACGCGGGCTACGATCCCCGTTCCCTGAGCGGCCGCAAGTGCGGTGTCTACCTCGGCATCATGAGCAGCGAGTACGGCATGCTCATGCAGCGGCAGGGCGGCGAAACGAGTGCGGCGGCCACGAGCGGCAGCAATGCCATCACGGCCGCGCGCATCGCCTACTTCCTCGATCTCAAGGGCCCGGCCATCGCCCTGGACACGGCGTGCTCGTCCTCTCTGGTGGCCACCCATCTGGCGACGCAGGCCCTGCGCGGCGGCGAGATCGACATGGCCCTCGTCGGGGGCGTCACCCTCTATCTGAGCCTGGACGCCTACCTCGGCATGTCCAGCGCGGGGATGCTGTCGCCGGACGGGCGCTGCAAGGCCTTCGACAACGGTGCGAACGGATTCGTGCCCGGCGAGGGCGTGGGCGCGCTCGTCCTCAAGCGTCTCGCCGACGCCGTCCGCGACGGTGACCACATCCACGGCGTGGTCATCGGCTCGGGTATCAACCAGGACGGGAGGACCAACGGCATCACCGCGCCGAGCGGCGCGAGCCAGATGGAGCTGGAACGCGACGTCTACCACCGGTACGGCATCGACCCGGCCGGGATCGGCTACGCCGAACTGCACGGCACCGGAACCAAGCTGGGTGACCCGATCGAGCTGGAGGCCCTCGCGACGGTCTACCGGGAACACACGGACAAGACCGGGTACTGCGCCATCGGCTCCGTGAAGAGCAACCTGGGCCACACCTCGGCCGCCGCCGGCATCGCCTCGATCCAGAAGGCCCTGCTGTGCATGCGCAACGAGCAGCTGGTGCCCACGTTGCACTTCGAACGGCCCAACGAGCACTTCGACTTCGAGAACTCCCCGTTCCGCGTGAACACCGAGCTCTCCCCGTGGAAGAGCGAGCCGGGTGTCCCGCGGCGCGCGGCGGTCAGCGGCTTCGGCTTCAGCGGTACCAACGCCCACCTGGTGGTGGAGGAACCTCCGCGGGATGCCGCGGAGCGGCCGGCCGGAGGCCCGCAGATCTTCGTGCTGTCGGCCAGGAGCGAGGAACAGCTGAGGACGTCGGCCGCCCGCCTCGTCGGTCACCTGCGCGCCCACCCGTCGCTGGCCCTGGCGGACGTCGCCCACACACTGCAGCAGGGCAGGGAGGCCATGGCGCGGCGGCTGGCCGTCGTGGCCGGCACGCCGGGAGAGCTGCTGGAGAAGCTGACACGGTACGTCGATGACGGAGTCGGGGACGGCGTCTTCACGGGCCTGGCCGGCAAGGACCGGGCGGGCCGCCCCGGGTCCGTGCCACGGGCCGGTGCGGACGGCACGCTGTCGGTGACGGAGGCCGAGCGGCTGGCCGCGGCGTGGACCGGCGGAACGCCCGTCGACTGGGCACTGCTGTCCGGGGGGACGCGGCCCCGCCGGGTCCCGCTGCCCACGTACCCGTTCGCGCGTGAGCGCTGCTGGTTCGGCGACGCCCCGGAGTCCGGACGGCCCGAGGCGTCCCTCCCGGCACCGCACCCCGTCACCGCCGGGGAGGACCACGCGCAGCCCGGTCCCGGCGGCGAGGCCCCGGACGGCACGAACATCCTGCTGGCGCCGGTCTGGGACGCGGTCCCGCGGAGCGCGCCGGGGGACGTGGCCCTGCCGTCCGGCCGGGTCGTCGTGATCGGCGGCACCGCGGAGCAGCGGGAGCGTGTCCGGACCGTCCTTCCCCGTGCCGAACACCTGACGCTGGACCCCGCGGACACGGCCGGGACCATCGCCGCGAAACTCGACGCCGCCGGCGAAGCCCTCGGGCACCTCGTCTGGCTGGCGCCCCGGCGGACGGCCGCCGATGCCGGCGCCGTCACCGCGGACGACGCGCTGGTGGACGCGCAGGAGACCGGTCTGTACGCCTGCTTCCGCACGCTGAAGGCGCTGTTGACGCTGGGATACGGCCGCCGTCCGCTCAACGTCACGGTCGTGACCGAGCGGGCCCTGCGGGTCCGGCGCACGGACGTGGCCGACCCCGCCCACGCCGGACTGCACGGACTCCTCGGCTCGGTGGCGAAGGAGTACCCGGCCTGGACGGTGGGCCTCGCCGACCTCGACCCGGACCGCGACTGGCCGGTGGCGCAGCTGTTCGCACCGCCCGCCGGGGAGAGCGGCAGCGTGTGGGCGTACCGCCGTGCCCGCTGGTACCGCCAGAGCCTCGTGCCCGTGCAAGACACCGCCGGGGAGCGCACCCGTCGCACGGTGTACCGGCAGGGCGGCGTCTACGTCGTGATCGGCGGCGCGGGCGGCATCGGCGAGGCATGGACCGAGCACATGATCCGTACCTACGGGGCACAGGTCGTGTGGATCGGGCGGAGGGAGGAGGACGAGTCGATCCGGGCGAAGCTGAGCCGTCTGGGCGAGCTCGGCCCCCGACCGCGCTACGTACGGGCCGACGCCACCGACAGGGCGGCGCTGGAGAGGGCGTACCAGGACGTCAAGCGGACCCATCCGGTCATTCACGGTGTGGTCCACTCGGCGATCGTGCTGCTCGACCGGAGCCTGGAGCGCATGGACGAGCAGCGCTTCCGCGCCGCGGTCACGGCCAAGGTCGACGTGAGCGTCCGACTCGCCCAGGTCTTCCGGGAAGAGCCCCTGGACTTCCTCCTCTTCTTCTCCTCGATGAACTCCTTCCTGAAGTCCTCGGGGCAGTGCAACTACGTGGCGGGATCGGTGTTCGAGGACGCCTACGCCCACCGGCTCGCCGGCGAACTGGACTTCCCCGTCAAGACCATGAACTGGGGCTACTGGGGCACCGTCGGCGTCGTCGCCGCGCCGGAGTACCGGGAGCGCATGCACAGGGCCGGGGCCGGCTCGATCGAGCCGGCGGACGGCATGGCGGCTCTCGACGTCCTCCTTTCGGGCACGTTCGATCAACTGGGGCTCATCAAGGCCCACGGGGGTAATTCCTGACATGCTGAACGACATCCGGCGCGAAGCCATCACGATGGTGCCCGAAGGCACGCGGGTCCCCCTGCGCCAACTGTGCCGGGAGCAGGCCGGCGCGCCGACCCCGGCAGAGCTCGCGCAGCCCGGTGCCGCCGCCGACGACGACCTGCTGAGCCGCCTGCTGCTGACACAGCTCACGCGCGCGGGGCACCTGTCCGGTGAGGCCGCGCCCCCGGTCCCCGGTGACGGTCTGCGTCGCTGGCTGGACGAATCCGTGCGGCGGCTGCGCGGCGCCGGGCTCCTGGACGGCTCGCCCAAGGTGCCGGTGCCGGCGGAGAGCGTGGACGGCTCCGCCGCATGGTCGGCCTGGGAGCGGCACGCCGCCGACGCGCAGGGGGACGCCGACCGGCGCGCGCGGTTCAGGCTGCTCGACGCCACCCTGCGGGCACTGCCGGGCATCCTGCGGGGCGAGGTACTCGCCACCGACGTGATGTTCCCCGGCTCGTCGATGGAACTGGTCGAGCGCATCTACCGGGACAATCCCCTCTCCGACTGCTTCAACGGGATCCTGGCGGACACCGCGGCCGCCGTGGTGCGGGAGATCGTCCGCACCGACCCGGCCGCACGTGTCCGCATCCTGGAGATCGGCGCGGGAACCGGCGGGGGAACCGTCGCCGTCCTCGAACGGCTGGAGCCCCTGGCGGCGCACGTCGAGACGTACTCCTACACGGATCTGTCGAAGTCCTTCCTGATGCACGCGCAGGAGGAGTACGGGCCGCGGTACCCCTACCTGGAATACCGCCTGTTCGACGTCGAGGAACCGCCGGCGGCACAGGGCGTCACCCCCGGTTCCTACGACCTCGTCCTCGCCACCAACGTGCTGCACGCGACGAGGGACATCCGCCGGACACTGCGCAACGCCAAGGGCGCGCTGAAACGGCACGGTGTCCTGCTCGCCAACGAGATCTCCACCCACTCGCTCTTCACCCACCTGACCTTCGGCCTCCTCGACGGCTGGTGGCTCCACGAGGACGACGAACTGCGCATGCCGGGCGGTCCCGGCCTCTCCCCGGAGACCTGGGAAGAGGTGCTCGACGACGAGGGCTACGGATCGGTGTCCTTCCCGGCGTCGCGGCTGCACGAGCTGGGCTACCAAGTGGTCGCCGCGGAGAGCGACGGCCTCGTCCGGCAGGAGGTCCGGAAGACCCAGGAGGCTCCGCAGGCCTCGGCCGCGACGGGGGATCAGGCCGGCGGGAGTTCCGTCCGGCCGGAGGCCCGGGAGACCGCCGCACCGAACGAGGCACCGGAACAGCGGGTCCGGGACGTGATCTTCGAGCAGCTGAGACTGTCGCTGAAGATCGACCGGTCACAGATCGCCGCGGACGACGCCTTCATGGACTACGGCGTCGATTCGATCATAGGCGTGCGGCTCATCCAGGAGATCAACCGTGCGCTCGGCACCGACCTCGCCACGACCGACCTCTTCGATCACGGCTCCGTGACACGGCTGGCCCGGTACATCGTCGACCACGCCCGTCCGGAGGTACCGGTCGCCCCGCTGCCGGCCGGGCGGCCCGGCGCGCCCGAGGAAACGGCGGCGCCTCCGGCCGCGGCCCGGCGGACCGCCCGGCCGGCAACGAGGCCCGACGCCCGGCGGACCGCCGCGGGCGCCCCGTCCAGGGAGCCCATCGCCGTCATCGGCATGAGCGGCAGGTTCGCCGGCTCGGCCGACGTCGAACAGCTCTGGGAGCACCTCGCACAGGGCCACGACCTCACCGGGCCCGTCTCGCGGTGGGACCTCTCAGGCCACCACCCGGCCGGTGCGCCCGGCTGCGAACGCGGCAGCTTCATCGACGGCATCGACCGCTTCGACCCGGGCTTCTTCAACATCTCGGGCGTCGAGGCCACCTACATGGACCCGCAGCAACGGCTCTTCCTCGAGGAGTCGTGGAAAGCCCTGGAGGACGCCGGTCACGCGGGCTCCGGCACCCGGGGGCGGCGCGTCGGAGTGTACGTCGGCTGCCAGGAGAGCGGCTACGCACAGCTGTTCGGCCCCGAGGTGCCCCCGCAGTCCATGTGGGGCAACGCGCTGTCGGCGATGCCGGCGCGCATCTCGTACCATCTCGACCTCCAGGGCCCGGCGATCGCGGTCGACACGGCCTGCTCCAGTTCGCTCGTCGCCCTCCACCTCGCCTGCCAGGGCCTGTGGGGCGGTGAGACCGAGATGGCCCTGGCGGGCGGGGTCTCCCTGCAGTGCACCCCGCAGTTCTACGTGCTGGCGGGCCGCGCCGGCATGCTCTCCGCGAGCGGCCGCTGCCACACCTTCGACGACCGGGCCGACGGGTTCGTGCCCGGCGAGGGCGTCGGAGTCCTCGTGCTCAAGCGTCTCGGCGACGCGCTCGCCGACGGCGACCACATCCGGGGCGTCATCAGCGGCTCCGGAATCAACCAGGACGGCGCGTCCAACGGAATCACCGCACCGAGCGCCGCCTCCCAGGAGCGACTGGAAAGCTCGGTCTACGACACCTTCGGGATCCGCCCCGACGCCATCCAGATGGTGGAGGCGCACGGAACGGGCACCAAGCTCGGCGACCCGATCGAGTACCGGGCACTGAAACGGGCCTTCCGCCGGCACACCGACCGCCGGGACTACTGTGCGCTGGGCTCGGTCAAGTCCAACCTGGGCCACACCATCACCGCAGCCGGCGTCGCCGGAGCCATCAAGGTCCTGCTCTCGCTCGAACACCGGACCATCCCGCCGTCGATCCACTTCGAGCAGGCGAACGCGCACATCGACATGGCCGACAGCCCGTTCTACGTCAACACGGAGCTCCGCCCCTGGGCTGCGGGGACCGACGGCACACGACGTGCCGCGGTCAGCTCCTTCGGGGTCAGCGGCACCAACGCCCACCTCGTCTTCGAGGAGGCCCCGGACGCGGTCCACCCCTCCACCGCGTCCACCGCGCACCTCGTCACCCTCTCCGCGGCCACCGCCGGGCAACTCGCCGAGCAGGCCGAGCGCCTGATCGAGCACTGCGAACGGCGCCCCGGCCTGGACCCGGGCGACATCTCCTTCACCCTCCTCCTCGGCCGCAGACACCTCGCGCACCGGCTGGCCTGGGTCGTACGGGACGGCGCGGAACTGGTCGGGACACTGCGCACCTGGCTCGACGGGGGGCGGAGCCCCCGCCTGAGCACCGGCGAGGTCCCCGCCCAGGGGATCGACGAGCGTGCCGCGCTGCGCGACCTCGGCAACGACTGCCTCCGGCAGGCCGCCACCGACCCGGCATCGCGCGCCGAACTGCTGTCGACCGTCGCGGACCTCTACGTCCAGGGCTACGACCTCGACTACGCCGCCCTCTTCGCCACGGACCACCACACCCGCGTACCGCTGCCGACCTACCCGTTCGCCCGTGACCGCTACTGGGTGCCCGAGCAGCGGACGACCGCCCCGGCCCGCCCCCGCACGTCCGAGCCGCACCCGCTGCTGCACGAGGACGTCTCGGACTTCCAGGCCCGGCGCTACCGCACGCGGTTCACCGGTGAGGAGCACTTCCTCACGGACCACGTGGTCAAGGGACTCAAGGTGCTGCCGGGCGTCGCCTGCCTGGAGATGGCACGGGCCGCCGCCGCCCTGACCCTGGGGACGCCCGCGCCCGGTGGCGGCGCCGACGGCATCGTGCTGCGCAACGTGGTGTGGGCGCGGCCCGTGGCCGTGGACGCCGAGCCCGTCACCCTCGTCACGTCCCTCGCCGCCAAGGGCCCCGACGGGGCCGACTACGAGATCACCGGCACGCCCCCGACGGTGCCGGGTGCCGCCCCGGTGGTGCACAGCCAGGGGCAGGTGGTGTGCAGGCCGGTGGTGCAGGCGACGCTCGACGTCCCGGCCCTGCGTGCCGCGTGCGACCAGGGGGAGCTGACCGCGGCCGAGCTGTACCGGGCCTACGGGGCCATCGGGTTCCGCTACGGCCCCTCGCACCGGGGCCTGGAGCGGCTGCACGTCGGCCGCGGCCAGGTCCTGGCCCGCCTCGTCCTGCCCGGCTCGGTCCGCGCGGCCCGTGACGCGTTCGTCCTGCATCCGAGCCTGCTCGACGCGACCCTGCAGGCGTCACTCGGCATCGGCCTCGCGACCGGGCGGGCCACGGCGCTCGACGTGTCCGGCATGAAGCCCTCCCTCCCGTTCGCCCTGGACGAGCTCGACGTGCTCGGCAGCAGCCAGGAGTCGATGTGGGCCTGGATCCGCTACAGCGCCGGCTCCCGCGCGGGCGGGACGGTCTTCAAGCTCGACATCGACCTCTGCGACGACCAAGGACGAGTCTGCGTCCGGATCCGCGGCATGTCCTACCGCCTCCTGGAGGGTGAGGTCGGCGGGACCGGGTCCGACGCGGTGTCCTGCGTCGGTTTCCTGCCGGTCTGGCGGGAGACCGCACCCGGCACGGGCCCGGACACCGAGCCGCGGGAACGCGCCGTGCTGCTGCCCGACCTGCCCGGCCTCGGCGAACTCCTCGCCCGGCGGGATCCGGCGGCGCGGCTGCTTCCGCTGGCCTCCACCGGCGCCGGGATCGCGGAGCGGTACACCGAGTACACCCTCCAGACGCTGGAGCACCTGCGCCGCGTGATGGCCGAGGGCGTGGGGGAGGGGCTCCGTGTTCAGCTCGTCGTCCCGGACGAGAGCGGACCCGACACCACCCGCGGCCTGCTCGGGCTGCTCAAGTCGGCGCAGGCCGAGGCGCCGGGGCTGCTGCCGCAGGTCGTGCTCGTCGACCCGGCCGAGACGGCCGAGCAGATGATGTCCCGGCTCGCTGCCGCCCGCCGCCATCCCGACGCCTCCTGCCTGCGATTCCGCGCCGGCCGCGTCGAGGCCCTCGGCTGGCGCGAGGCCGGCACGCCCGCCGAGTCGCGGGTGCCCTGGCGCAGCGGCGGGGTCTACCTCGTGACGGGCGGACTGGGCGGCATCGGCACGCTCGTCGCACGGGACATGGCCGCCGCGGTGCGCGACGTCAGGATCGTCCTGGCGGGCCGCTCACCGCTCGGTCCCGAGCAGGAGTCGGTCCTGGACGCGCTGCGCGACCGGGGAGCCGACGTCCGCTACGTGCGGGCCGACGTCTCACGGGCCGCCGCCGTGCGCTCGCTGGTGGACGGCATCCTGCGGGAACACGGCACCCTGCACGGGATCGTCCACGCGGCCGGGGTGCTCCGTGACGGCCTCGTCCGGGGCAAGACCGCCGAGGAGTGCCGCGAGGTCCTCGCGCCGAAGGTCGCCGGCCTGGTGAACCTGGACGAGGCCAGCAAGGACGTACCGCTGGACTTCCTGGTGTCGTTCTCCGGCGCGGCAGGGGTGCTGGGCAACGCCGGGCAGAGCGACTACGCGGCGGCCAACGCGTTCCTGGACGCGTACACCCACCACCGGCGGCAGCTTGCCGACCGCGGTGAGCGCTCGGGCGCCTCCGTGTCGGTCGACTGGCCGCTGTGGGCCGGGGGCGGGATGCGGGTGGACCCCGGAACCGAGGCGATGATGCGCGAGCGGCTGGGCATGGCGCCCATGCCGACCACCGAGGGCATGGCCGCGCTGTACGCCGCTCTGGGGGCGCCGCACGACCAGGTCCTGGTCGTCGCGGGTGACGCCGACCGGATCAGGCGTACCGTGCTGGGCCCGCCGGCGGCGCCCGGGGAGTCCCGGCCCGTGCCGGCCCGGCGGGGCGTCCCGGTGAGGGGCGCGGCTGCCGCTCCGTCCCCGCAGGCGACGGGCGACGCGGACGTCCGTGCCGCCCTGGTCGCGCGGCTCCGGCAGACGCTGAGCGAGGTGCTCCAGATGCCCGGTCACCGGATCGACCCGGCGGCGCCCTTCGAACGCTTCGGCATCGACTCGGTGCTCGCGCTCTCCCTCACCAACCGGCTGGAGGCCGACTTCGGCTCGCTGTCGAAGACGCTCTTCTTCGAGTACCGCGACATCCAGGAGCTGAGCGCCTACTTCCTCCGGGCGCACGGGGACGCGGTACGGGCTGTCGTCGGCCTCCACGACGACAACGAGCCCGGCCGGTCCGCCCCGCCCGGGGGAGGGGCCCCGGTCACCGCCGTACGGCCTCCGGCGCCGGCCGAGGCACCGGCCACGGCGCAGCCGGTACGGCCGGCGACCCGCGAGGACGCGATCGCCGTGATCGGACTCGCCGGCCGCTACCCCGGCGCACAGGACCTGGACGTGTTCTGGGAGAACCTGGTCGCGGGCCGCGACGGCGTCACCGAGGTGCCCCTGGACCGCTGGGAGCACGGCCCCGCTGACGACTCCGGACGGGACCTGTCCGGCGGCACCCCCGCCCGGTGGGGCGGATTCCTCGACGGCGCGGCCGACTTCGACGCACAGTTCTTCAACGTCTCGCCGCGCGAGGCCGCGATCATGGACCCGCAGACACGCCTGTTCCTGGAGTGCGTCTGGACCCTGCTGGAGAGCTCCGGCTACACCCGGGACCGGCTTCGCGAGGAGCACGGCGGCCGGGTCGGCGTCTACGTCGGCGCGATGTACCAGCACTACCAGTTGTTGTCGTCCGATCTCGTGCACGAGTCCATCACGTCGGTCATGAGCTACAGCGCCATCGCCAACCGGGTCTCGCACTTCTTCGACCTGCAGGGGCCGAGCCTGGCCATCGACACCACCTGTTCCTCGTCGCTCGTCGCGATCCACATGGCCTGCGAGGAACTGCGCCGGGGCGGCGGCGACATGATGATCGCCGGTGGCGTCAATCTCTCCCTGCACCCCAAGAAGTACCTGGGGCTGAGTCTCACCGGCCTCACGGGCAGCGACCCGGGCAGCCGGCCTCTCCTGGACGGCGACGGCTTCATTCCCGCGGAGGGCGTCGGCGCGGTGCTGCTGAAGCCCCTTGCCGACGCCGTCCGCGACGGGGACGAGATCCTCGCCGTCGTCCGGTCGAGCGCGACCAACCACAAGGGCCGCACCAGCGGGCCCATGGTGCCCAGCCCGGCGCGGCAGGAGCGGCTGATCACCGAGAACCTGGAGCGGGCGGGCGTCCACCCCCGCACGATCAGCTACGCCGAGGTATCGGCCAACGGGTCCCAGATGGGCGACGCCATCGAGTTCGCGGCGCTGCGGGACGCCTTCGGCGAGCGCACCCGGGACGAGCGGTTCTGCGCCCTCGGCACGGTCAAGTCGACGCTGGGCAACATGGAGGCGGCCTCGGGCGTGGCCCAGCTGAGCAAGGTCGTCCTGCAGCTCGCGCACCGCCGGCTCGTCCCCTTCGCCGGCGAGGGCCGGCTCAATCCGGGGGTGGAGCTCGCGGGCACCGCGTTCTATCTGCCGCAGGAGCCGCAGCCGTGGCTCCGGCCCGTCGTGAACCTCGACGGCCAGGACCGGGAGTACCCGCTGCGGGCGACCATCAACTCCTTCGGGGCGGGCGGCACCAACGCCCATCTGGTCGTGGAGGAGTACCTGCCGGAGCCCGGGGCCCACGACACCGCCGCACCGGCGACCCGGGACACCGGCCCGACACCGCAGATCGTGGTCCTCTCCGCCCGTACCGAGGACCGGCTGAGGGCCGTCGCGAGCCGCCTGCTGGACTTCCTGCCCACGCGGGCCGACCTGTCCCTCGAGGACCTCGCCCACACACTCCGGTGCGGGCGCGAGGCCATGCCCTGCCGGCTGGCGCTGGTGGCGGGCAGCCTCGATGAGGTCGCCGCGGGCCTCGCCCACTACCTCGACGGTCCCGGGGGAACCGCGCCCGTACCGCTGTTCACCGGCAGCGCCGGGCGGGACGACGCGGACCTCGACCTGCTGCTCGGCGGAAGGGCCGGGGAGGCACTGGTGCGTGAGCTGCTGGCCGAGAACCACCTCGAGAAGCTCGCCCTGCTGTGGGCGCGGGGCGGGACGGTGCCCTGGGGGTCGGTACGGCGCGGCGACCGTGTCCCGCGGATCCTCCGGTCGCTGCCCGGCTACCCCTTCGACCGGAAGCGGTACTGGGTGCCCGCACCCCCGGGAGGCGACGCCGCGACCGCGATCGCCGCTCCTGCGGCGGCTCCACCGGCCGGGGCGTCCACGAACCGGATCACGGACATCGTCGCCGGGCTGCTGGGCATGCGGACGGACGAACTCGACCCCGCCACACCGCTGGAGGATCTCGGTTTCAGCTCCCTGCACGCCACGCAGCTGCTCCAGGCGCTGCGGGCCGAGGTCGACCCCACGGCCGATCTCGGCGCGCTGAACGAGTGCCGGTCGACCCGGGACCTGATGCGGCGGTTCGGGCCGGGCCCCGGAGCGGCCGGGACGGCGCCCGCCGCCCCGCTGCGCATCCCGGAGGTCGTTCGGCTCAACGGCGGACGCGAGGGCCGACCGGTCTTCTGGTTCCACGGCGGGCTCGGCGGGGTCGAGGTCTACGCGTCGATCGCCGACAGCGTCGAGCGGCCCTTCCACGGGATCCAGGCCCGCGGCTGGATGACGGACAGCGAGCCGCTGCACGGGATCGAGGCGCTGGCGACGCACTACGCGCGGATCATCCGCACGGTCCAGCCCGAGGGGCCCTACGACCTCGGCGGCTACTCGTTCGGCGGCCTGCTGGCCTACGAGGTGACGCGCCGTCTCCAGGAACAGGGCGCGACGGTCGAGAGCATCGTCATGGTGGACACCTACGACGACAGCGTGCAGGACGTGAGCATGTCGCGTACCGACATGCTGTTGCAGCAGGTCAACGCCCTGCTGTTCGCCGCGTCCAAGCCGGCGCCGCAGGACTTCGCCGGCACGCTGGTGTCCGGCCGCGAGGTCGACTGGGACCAGGACGAGGTCGCCCTGCTCGACCAGATGCTCACCCTCGCCCGCACACGCGGGCTCAAGGGGGACCCGCAGACGCTGCGCGACCGGGTGCTGCGCAATCTCGCGGTTCAGGAGGCCTACGGACTGCTGGACTACGACATCGCACCGCTTCCCCGGCCGGAGTCGGTCGCCTGCTTCTACTTCCGCAACCGCAGCGGCCTGTTCTACGGGGAGATGGAGCCGCTGTTCTCGACGCAGAAGGACGGTGCGGTCCTGGACGACGCCGTCTACTGGGCGGGGTGGGAGCGGCAGTTGCCCCACTTCCACCAGGTCGACGTGGACTCGGCGAACCACTTCGTGATGCTGGGCGACCCGGCGGCGCTCACCACGGTGAGGTCCTTCTGCAAGCTGTTCTACTCCGCCGGGCGGGACAGGCGCGTCCCCGTGGCGAAGGCATGGGTCACCCGCCACCAGAAGGCGCAGGACACGAAGTGAGCGCGGACGGAGAACGGGACGGGGACGCGGCGGGGCGGCTCGGCTGCGCATCCTTCCGCCGGGACTTCGGCGTCGACTACGCCTATCTGGCGGGGTCGATGTACCGGGGTATCGCGTCCAAGGAACTGGTGGTCGCCATGGGGCGGGCCGGCTTCATGGGCTTCCTGGGTGCCGCCGGCCTGAGCCCCGAGCGGGTGACGGGCGACATCGCCCACATCCGGCGGCATCTGGACCCCCGCCGGCCCTTCGGAGTCAATCTGCTGTGCGACCTCCAGCACCCGGCACGTGAGACGGCCAACGTCGAGATGCTGCTGGCCCAGGGAGTGAGCGTCATCGAGGCGTCGGCGTTCATCAAGGTCACCGAGGCCCTGGTCCTGTTCCATCTGTCGGGGCTGCGGGCCGGGCCGGGAGGCGCGATCGAACGGGGGACGCGGATCGTCGCCAAGGTGTCGCGGCCCGAGGTGGCGCGCGAGTTCATGCGGCCCGCTCCGGTGGACGTCGTCGAACGGCTGGTGGCCGAGGGCCGGGTCACTCGCCGGCAGGCCGCGCTGGCCCGGGGCGTTCCGGTGGCGCAGGACCTCACCGTCGAAGCGGATTCGGGAGGCCACACCGACCGCGGGGTGTCCACCGTGCTGCTGCCGTCGATGCAGAGCCTGCGACGGCGCGCGGCACAGGAGTTCGGGTACGGCGAGAAGATCCGTCTGGGACTCGCCGGCGGGATCGGGACGCCGCAGGCGGTCGCCGCCGCCTTCGCCATGGGAGCCGACTTCGTCATGACCGGCTCCATCAATCAGTGCACGGTCGAGGCCGGGGTCGGCGACGCGGTGAAGGACCGCCTTCAGACCATCGACGTCCAGGACACCGACTACTGCCCGGCGGGTGACATGTTCGAGATCGGCGCCCTGGTCCAGGTCCTGAAGAAGGGCGTGCTGTTCCCGGCACGGGCGAACCGGCTGCACGCCCTGTACAAGAGCCATGAATCGTGGGAGGAGATACCGCCGGAGACCCGCAGACAGATCCAGGAGGCCTACTTCAAGAAGAGCGCCGAAGAGGTCTGGCGGGAAACCTGCGAGCACCTGCGGAAGACGGGCCGCGAGTCGGAGATCGAGCGGGCCGAGCGCAACCCGAAGCGGCGCATGGCCCTCATGTTCCGCTGGTACTACGGCTACACCAGTCGGCTCTCGTTCATGGACGCCGATGTCGACCGGGCAAACGTGCAGATCCACACGGGCCCCGCACTGGGAGCTTTCAATCAATGGGCGCGCGGCACGCCGTGGGAAAACTGGAGAAACCGCCATCCGGACCGGATCGCACGCGAGTTGATGCGTGAGGCTTCCTCGATTCTCTCGGGATACAGGTAGCCGCGGGTGCCGATTTTCTGGCAGGGTGAGAACGCAACAAGATCGCGGCCGTCGCGAACAGCGGAGAAAGACGACGAGAAGGGACTGCCCATGAAGGTCTACGTCTTCCCCGGACAGGGGGCGCAGCAGAAGGGAATGGGTGCTTCCCTTTTCGACGAATTCCCGGATCTGACCCGTGCGGCCGACTCGATCCTGGGCTACTCCATCAAGGAACTCTGCCTCGAGGATCCCGAGGGACTGCTCGACCGCACCCAGTGCACACAGCCCGCGATGTACGTCGTCAACGCCCTGTCGTACTACAAGAAGATCCGTGAGACCGGTATGGTTCCGGACGTCGTCGCCGGTCACAGCCTCGGCGAGTACAACGCGCTGCTGGCGGCCGAGGTGTTCGACTTCGAGACGGGCCTGCGGCTGGTGCGTAAGCGCGGAGAGCTGATGGGCCGGGCTTCGGGCGGCGGTATGGCAGCCGTGCTGAACGCGTCGGAGCGGGAGATCCGCACCATCCTCGCCGAGAACGGACTCGACTCCGTCGATCTGGCGAACTTCAACACGCCCTCTCAGATCGTGATTTCCGGCCGGGCCGAGGACATCGACGCCGCGAAGCCGCTGTTCCAGACCGGAAACCACTTGTTCATGCCCCTGCGGACGAGCGGGGCCTTCCATTCCCGGTACATGGAGCCGGCGCGTGCGGAGTTCGAGGAGTTCCTGACAGGGATGAACCTGTCCGGGCCGTGCATTCCGGTGATTTCCAACGTGACGGCGAGAGCGTATGAGGATCACCTCGTCAAGGAGAGCCTGACGCGGCAGATGGTGAGCGCCGTGCGGTGGTCCGACTCGATGGAGCACCTTCTCGAGCAGCCGGGGGTGGAGTTCGAGGAAATCGGCCACGGAAACGTGCTGACGAAATTGCTGGCGAAGATACGTCGCGAAATCAAGAACACGGAGAAACCGCTGCCCGAGGTTTCGAAGAAGCCGGAGAACGCCGGAGAGATGGTGCGGAAGTGGAATGAACGGTATGCGGTAGGTGCTCGTTTCCGTTCCACCACCGGAAACTACGGGGAGCTGGAGACCGCTACGGCGGCGACCGTCCTCTTCGGGCATCGGGCGGCCGTCTACATGAACGGATACCGCGGGTACTTCGACCTCCGGGAACTGGAGCCGGTCGCGGCCGCGCAGTGAATCGGAACGAAACCGGACGGCAATCCCCAGGGAGAGAAGTCATGACGACAGTTGGAATCGAAGCACTGAACGTCTTCGCCGGCTCCTGCTACCTCGACGTGGAGAAGCTGGCGATCCACCGCGGGCTCGACACCGCGAGGTTCGACAACCTCCTCATGAAGGAGAAGACCGTCGCGCTGCCGTACGAGGATCCCGTGACGTTCGGCGTCAACGCGGCCAAGCCCCTCATCGACGCCCTGTCGCCCGAGGAGCGGGACTCCATCGAACTGGTCATCACCGCGACCGAGTCGGCGTTCGACTTCGGCAAGTCCATGAGCACGTACTTCCACGACCTCCTGGGGCTGAACCGGAACTGCCGCCTCTTCGAGATCAAGAACGCCTGCTACTCGGGCGTCGCGGCGCTGCAGACGGCGGCGAACTTCATCCTGTCGGGCACCTCACCGGGTGCGAAGGCCCTGGTCATCGCCACCGACATCACCCGCTTCATGGTCGCGGAGAGCGGTGACGCGCTCTCCGAGGACTGGTCCTTCGCCGAACCGAGCGGCGGCGCCGGCGCCGTGGCGATGATCGTCAGCGACACCCCGCACATCTTCCGGATAGACGTCGGCGCGAGCGGCTACTACGGCTACGAGGTGATGGACACCTGCCGTCCCCTGCCCGACAGCGAAGCGGGCAACGCGGACCTCTCGCTGCTCTCGTACCTGGACTGCTGCGAGAACTCCTTCCTCGAATACCAGCGACGGGTCGGCGACGTGGACTTCGTCTCCACCTTCGGCTATCTCGCCTTCCACACGCCCTTCGGCGGCATGATCAAGGGCGCCCACCGCAACCTGATGCGCAAGGTCGCCAAGGCGCGCCCGGCGGTCATCGAGGAGGACTTCCAGCGGCGCATGCACCCGGGCCTGACGTACTGCCAGCGCGTCGGGAACATCATGGGCGCGACCACCATGCTCTCGCTGGCCAGCACCATCGACAACGCGGACCTCACCGGCCCCCAGCGCATCGGCGTCTTCTCCTACGGCTCCGGCTGCTGCTCCGAGTTCTTCAGCGGCGTGGCCCGCCAGGAGAGCCAGGACCGCACACGCGCTCTCGAGATGGAGAAGCACCTCGACGCCCGGTACGAGCTGACGATGCCGGAGTACGACTCACTGCTCCAGGCCAACCACGCGGTGAAATTCGGCACCCGGAACGCGCTGTTGAGCACCGACATCGTTCCGCAGGCCCGGACCGGGAACGGCCGGGAACTCCTCTTCCTCAAGCGGATCGATGAGTTCCACCGGGAGTACGAGTGGGTGTCCTGAACAAGGCCGGATACGAGACCGTCAAGGTCCGCTTCGACAACGGGATCTGTCACCTCCAACTGCACCGGCCCGAAGCGGGCAACACCATCAACACCCGTCTGGTCCAGGAGTGCGCGGAGGTGGTGCGCTTCGCCGAGGAACACGCCACCGTCCTGGTCCTGGAAGGGCTGCCCGAGGTGTTCTGCTGGGGCGCCGACTTCGGGGAGCTCGCTGCAGGGGGCGGCGACGCCGAGAACGGGGAGTCGCCGGCGGCGGCCCTGTACGACCTGTGGCTCTCCCTGGCCTTCGGCTCGTTCGTCTCCGTGGCGCACGTACGCGGCAAGGCCAACGCCGGGGGAGTGGGATTCGTGGCGGCGTGCGACATCGTGGTGTGCGCGGAAACGGTGACGTTCAGCCTGTCCGAGCTCCTTTTCGGGCTGATGCCGGCCTGCGTCCTGCCCTTCCTGACCAGGAAGGTAGGCCCTGCCAGGTCCAACTACCTCACTCTGATGACCCAGCCGTTCACCGCCCGGCAGGCGGCCACCTGGGGACTCGTCGACGTCAGCGCGGACGACAGCGGCAACCCGCTGCGCCGGCACCTCCTGCGGCTGCGCTACCTGCCCAAGACGGGAGTGACCCGCTACAAGAAGTACCTCCGCGACCTCGACGACATCCTGCTCCCCTCCCGGGACAAAGCCGTCGCGGCCAACAAGGAGGTCTTCTCCGACGCGGAGAACCTGCGCAAGATCGAACGCTACGTGAAGACAGGGCAGTTCCCCTGGGAAGGAGAGTAGGAATGCACGGCCCACCCGTCGACTACCGGGAGATCGCCCCCTCCGTCGTCCAGATCACGATGCAGGACCAGGAGCACAAGAACACCTTCTCCGATCAGCTCATCACGGGCCTGCAGGACGCCTTCGCGAAGGTCGCGGCCGACGAACGGTGCAAGGCCGTCGTCCTCACCGGCTACGGCAACTACTTCGCGAGCGGCGGCACCAAGGAGAGCCTGCTGCTGATCCAGGAGCGGCGCATCAGTTTCACCGACGCCGACATCTACGGTCTCGCGCTGGACTGTCCCGTACCCGTCATCGCCGCGATGCAGGGCCACGGCATCGGGGGCGGCTTCGCCATGGGAATGTTCGCCGACTTCGTCATCCTCAGCCAGGAGAGCATCTACACGACGAACTTCATGAAGTACGGGTTCACTCCCGGCATGGGGGCGACCCTGATCCTGCCCAGGAAGCTCGGCATGAGCCTGGCCGGGGAGATGCTGCTCTCGGCGAAGACCTACTACGGTCACGAGCTGAAGGAACGCGGAGTCCCCTTCCCGGTCCTGCCGCGCGCCGACGTGCTGCACCACGCCCTCGAACTGGCCGGCACCCTGGCCGAGAAGCCCAGGATCTCCCTGGTCACGCTCAAGAGCCATCTGGTGTCCGAACTCCGCGCAGAGCTCCCGCGCTACATCGAGCGCGAGGTGGCCATGCACGAGAAGACCTTCCACCAGCCCGAGGTCCGGGCACTCATCACGTCCCACTACACAGGAGGCTGACCACATGCCGGACACGCGCGTCTTCGACCTGATCGTGGAGCACACCCGCGAGGTGATCCCCGAACTCGAAGGACACCGATTCGCCCCCTCCGACTCGCTGCGCGACCTGGGGGCCAACTCCATCGACCGTGCGGAGATCATCGTCATGACGCTGGAGTCGCTGTCGATGAGCATCCCCCTCGTCGAACTGGCGGACGCGAAGAACATGGGCGAGCTGGCGGATCTCATCCATGACAAGTCTGCGGTCTGACGGCCGCGACGTCGTCGTCACCGGCCTGGGCGTCACCACAGCGGTGGGCCAGGGCAAGGACGCCTTCGTCGCGGCGCTTCTCGAGGGCCGGCACGCCTTCGGGCCCATGCAGCGTCCGGGACGGCTGCCCCCGGCGCCTTCCACGGACGCGACCGCGGTCTTCCTGGGCGCCGAGATGGGGGAGCCGAGCCTGCCCGGGAGCATCACCGCGCGCAGCGTGCGCACGGCGTCGCTCTCGGCCAGGGCGGCCCTGTCCACGCTCCACGAGGCATGGCACGACGCCGGACTGGACGAGGCCGACCCGTCCCGCATCGGCCTCGTGGTCGGCGGGTCCAACGTCCAGCAACGCGAGCTGACCCTCCTGCACGCCCGCCATGCGGACCGTCCCGAGTTCCTGCGCCCGACGTACGGCATGGGCTTCATGGACTCCGACCTGTGCGGGTTCTGCACCGAGCAGTTCCCGATCCGGGGCTTCGCGCACACGCTCGGTGGCGCTTCGGCCAGTGGTCTGCTCGCGGTGCTGGGGGCCGTGCGGGCGGTGCAGTCCGGCGAGGTCGACGTCTGCATCGCCCTGGGCGCGCTCATGGACCTGTCGTACTGGGAATGCCTGGCGTTCCGGGCCATGGGTGCCATGGGCTCCGCGCGCTGGGCCGACGACCCGGCCGCGGCGTGCCGCCCCTTCGACCGGGGCCACGACGGCTTCGTCTTCGGCGAGGCGTGCGCCGCGGTCGTCGTCGAGCGGGCGGACCGGTGCCGGCGTCCGACGCCGTACGCGCGGTTCCGCGGCGGTGGCAGGGCGCTTGACGGCACCCGCAATCCCCACCCCTCCGTGGAGGGAGAGGTGGCCGTCGTCCAGGCGGCCCTGCGGGAAGCCGGCCTGGCCGCGTCAGCCGTCGACTACGTCAACCCGCACGGCACCGGATCGCCCACCGGGGACGCGGTCGAACTGCAGGCACTCGCGCGCTGCGGACTTGCCCACGCCCGTATCAACGCGACCAAGTCGATCACCGGACACGGGCTCACCGCCGCGGGGGCGGTGGAGATCGTGGCGACGCTCCTGCAGATGAGGGAGGGGAAGCTGCATCCCACCCGCAACCTGGTCGATCCGCTGGACGAGACGTTCCCCTGGGTGCGCGAGAAGGCGGAGGACTGCGAGGTGCGCACGGCTGTGAGCCTCAGCATGGGCTTCGGCGGGGTCAGCGCGGCGATCTGCCTAGAGAAATGCTGACCGCCACGGCATCGCGGGCCCACGACCGGGACGCGCGAGAGGAGCGGCGATGACGAAGGCGACCGTGTTCATGTACTCGGGGCAGGGCTCCCAGTACTTCCACATGACCCGCGAACTCTATGAACGGCACCCGCGCTACCGGCTCTGGCTGGATCACTGCGACGACATCGCCCTGCCCGTTCTCGGCAAGTCGGTGGTCGAGACGATCTTCGACGAGGGCCGCGCGAAGAGCGATCCGTTCGACTCGCTGGCGGACTCCAACGCCGCGCTGCTCTGCGTGGAGTACAGCCTCACACGGGTGGTGCAGGAAATGGGGTACCGGCCCGACGTCCTCGTGGGCTACAGCCTGGGTGAGATCACCGCGGCCGTCGTCGCGGAGGTGCTGCCGCTGGAACTCGGGATCTCCTTCGCCGTCGAGTTCGCCCGGACGCTGGTGGACCGGACCCCGCCGTCCGCGATGCTGGCGGTCCTCGCCACGGAGGAACTCCTGCGCGGCCACGCCGGGTTGTTCGCCGACTGCCGGGTCACGGGACGCAACTTCGACGGCAACGTCGTGGTCAGCGGCCGGGTCGGGGCGGTGGAGCGGCTCGAACGCTCCCTGGGGGAGCAGGGGATCGTCTGCCAGCGGCTCCCGGTCAACCGCGGCGTGCACACCGAACTCATCGATCCGGTCGGGGAACAGGTCCGCGGCATCCTCGGGGCCGTGACGTTCGCTCCGCCGAGGATTCCCATCGTCTCGTCCGCCTCGACGGGCCAGGTCGCCGAGGTGACGGCCGACGGCATATGGGCCGCCATGAGGAGTCCCGTGGAGTTCGCGCGGACCATCGGGAAGATGTCCGCCGCCGGCGACGCGACCTTCATCGACCTCGGCCCCAGCGCGACACTCGCGACGTTCGTGAAGTACATCC